>WPCI01196858.1_pt1 | contig 94985 bp, 93 predicted proteins | sample 5399871 | NCBI WGS metagenome assembly WPCI01 (sample SAMN12869469, study PRJNA574797) | sludge metagenome | isolation source: wastewater treatment of pH7 | place: China:Beijing | collected 2019-05-20
CCAGGGGACTGTTTCAGGAACGGTGTTTCCGGCGGTTTCATTTAGTAGGTCTCCGCGGCCGGCCAGCGGTCTGCGAAGGTTATGGCGAATGCGTTGAGAGCGGGCTTCCATCGCATTGTCCATCGGACTCGTCCCGCACCTGTCGGGTCGAGTGATCTAGTGACAAGATACAGGCACTTTAGTGCCGCCTGTTCTGTCGGGAAATGCCCCCTGGCTCGAACCGCTCTGCGGTATCTGGAATTGAGGGATTCTATCGCGTTGGTTGAGCAGATCACCTTTCGGATCTCGACGTCATAATCCAGGAAGGGAATGAACTCCTCCCACGCGTTCTCCCAGAGGCGGATGATCGCCGCGTACTTTTTGCCCCACTTCTCATCGAGGTCATCCAGGGCTGCCCGGGCGGCGTTGTGGTTCGGTGCGGTATAGATCGGCTTCACGTCACGTTTGAGGGCATCCCAGTCCTTCTTCGATGCCAACCGGAAGGTGTTACGGATTAGGTGGATGATGCAAGTCTGCACCGTCGTCAGTGGCCACACGTTGCCAACGACTTCGGGTAGGCCCTTGAGTCCGTCACAGACGAGGAAGAACGTGTCTTTGACGCCCCGGTTCTTGATATCGGTCAGGACACTCATCCAGAACTTCGCACCCTCACCCCCAGACCCGGCCCAGAGCCCAAGAACATCCTTTTCCCCGGCCAGGGTGACACCGATCGCGGCATAGATGGGCCGGTTGGCGACCTGCCCATCACGGATCTTCACCACAATCGCGTCAATGAAGATTGCCGCATAGACCTCGTCCAGTGGCCTAGCGGACCAGTCGTTCATCTCCTCGATCACCTTGTCCGTGATCCGGGAGATCGTCTCCTTCGAGACCGAGGCGCCATAGATCTGAGCGAAGTGCGCGCTGATCTCACCGGTCGTCAACCCGTTGGCATACAACGACAACACGATCTCCTCTACCCCGTTTAGGCGGCGTTGGCGTTTCTTCACGATCTGCGGCTCGAACGACCCGTCACGATCCCGCGGGACCTCGATCGTGACCTGCCCAGTCGCCTCGGTCAGCACCGTCTTCTGCCTGGTCCCGTTACGCACGTTCGAGGACTCACGCCCGGGATCGGCGCGGTTCTTCTCATGCCCGAGATGCTCGGTCATCTCCTCATTCAGCGCCGCCTCAAGCACGTTCTTCGTGAACAACTTCAACAACCCGTCCGGCCCCGTCAGGGCAAGGCCCTGCTCTTTGGCCAAGCGGACGAGCTCGGCCGCCGCAGCAGCCTCCGCAGAGCGGTCATCATCATCATGTTTCTTTGGACTCACAAGCCCCAGTGTCGTCGTCATCACGGCACCTTCCCCGCCACGCAACACGCGCGGCGTGTCAAGCCGGAAACACCGTTAAATCCACAGTCCCAAACCCAGCCGGACGCCAGCTACCAAATGAGCGGAAACCAGATAAGCGTGAGAACCCTGGATTTGGAGGCGGACTTTGTGGAGATAAGAACGCAACTGGAGGAGATTCTCACACAGGTGATTGCACGGAGGGCTTTAAGTGCTGAGCTAGCAACTGGAATAAGCAATGAAGCCACATGATCGGGTTTGACTAAGGATTTGTCGGGTAATCTTCTAGAAAACCTGGGTCAGCGATTCGTTTGTAGACAAGTCGGATCAGTTCCTCGCCACGGCCTCGACTATTGACCCTTGCTGAACCACGTCGCATCGAATGAATCGCAAGGTTACGAACGCCTGCGAGCTCTTCAGGAAAGAACTTCTGCACGCCAAAGATCCCCAGAGGCATCTGTATTGCATCAACAGGCACTGAGTAGTAGTCCGGAAGACGTGAGAAGCCAACTGCATGGCCGTCAATTTCCTCGTCTGAGTGGAGCCAGTCATCGGTGGAGTAGGTATCTTCGATGTCCGACAGGTGTATAAAGGTCTCAATATCAGCATTGATTCGTGAGACTAGTCCACTACTAGCATCAAGATTCCCCTGCCCGGGCTCAAACCTCCTGCGGGGAAAGTATGCGAGCTCCAGTGACCCAACATTGAGCGTGGCGAATCGTCCGCCAGCTGTGTTTGGATAGTCCGAGATCATCCAGAACTGGCCCTCAGTCTCAACCGCATTCGGAATTGCCAGGGCAACGACCTGAGCCAACTCATCCACTACTGCTTCCCAGACACGTCGCCCGTCGGGAAGGACTTCTTGACCTCTTTGACTCTTAAGTAGCTTAGGTAGCTCCCCGGCAGGAGCGGAAGCAGCCTTCGCGAACGCTTCTTGAGAGTAGTCCGGCTGCCCTGTTGCCCAGTGAGCCTGCAGCTCTGGTTCAACAAACTCATCCAGCGCAGTGGGTTCCCAGTGACCGAAGTTGTGTGCCCGGTTGCGGAGCTCAAACTTGATGCCTTGCTCGCGGATGGTCGCACGTTCGATACTGTCCAGATCTCCCCGCGGAACGGACAAGAACTGAATCGCGACAATGTCTTCCCAAGGAGAGTGTTGCCCTGATCCATGGCGGTGTTGGGAGTATCGGTTGACGACATTGCTCGCTTGACCGACGTATCGGTATCCGTCTGCAAACTCAAGAATGTAGATTCCTCGGCGTTGATCGCCAGTGAACAGAGGTACGACAGTGGTTGGGTCAGTCAATACCCATCGCTTAAACCGTCTGTTAGGCACTAACACAATATAAGAGCCGCCGCAGGGAAGCGCAGCTTGATCCGGTCGCGAGTTTACGTCCCAAATGTCGGCAGGTCGCGGTGAACCTAGTTCATCACTGCAGAGACGGAACTACTTGAGCAGATCCAGAGGAGACCACCTGAACCCCTCTCTGGATTTACGATCCCACGCTGCACGCCTTAATTGGGCCCTCTTTGAATTTCCCTTAGTCCACTGTCTCTTCCACCCCGATCGCACGTAGCCTGCCTGTTTCAAGAGATTTGCTGCCAATTTGGGAGGCATGACCAGTGCCATCGAACCGGGGTCGATGTCCTGGGTCTTGGTCGGACGGTACTTCTTCCCGTATCTAGATAGGAGCACGTCGTAAAGCATGCTGAGTTCGGGGTTGGCGTTCGTTACCCCGTGGGGACTCCTTCATAGAGAGCAGAGCTTACCCACTTGTGGCTCTGAATCCATCGTCCGCGCGCATCAAAACGGCGCTGTCACCAGTCCTGAAAGCCATTTCGTTCCCCCGCTAAGGATCTGTTAGAAAGAGGGTAGTTGTCGGAGGATCACGATAGCCTGGATTCACAGGGATGCATTGCAAGCATCAGGATTGGATGAAGAGCATGCTGTCAGTTGAAGTCTGCGCCGGAGCGGGAGGTCAAGCCCTCGGGCTTGAAAGGGCTGGATTCAAACATGCGGCGTGTATAGAGATTGATAATGCCGCTTGTTCTACTTTGAGAAAGAACAGGCCGACCTGGAACGTAGTCGAGACAGACGTTCGGGCGTGGCATCCGACCGAGGCTGAACTCGGCGTAGATCTTCTTGCAGGGGGTGTCCCGTGCCCGCCGTTCTCCTCGGCTGGAAAGCAACTTGGTAGCGCGGATGAACGAGACCTTTTCCCAGAAATGATCCGTATTGCACGGTATATCTCTCCTATAGCGGTGATGATCGAGAATGTCAGAGGCCTGATGACTCGTAAATTTGACGATTATCGCGCATACATAGTTGAACAGTTTGAGGAATTGGGATACGAGTACTGTGGCTGGGAGCTGGTCAATGCGGCGGACTTCGGTGTTCCGCAAACGAGGAATAGAGCAGTCCTAGTGATGATGAAGCCAGACTTCTCGCGTTTCTTTGAGTGGCCCGAGCCGGTCAGTGTGCCTCCTACAGTGGGGGATGCTCTTAAGGAACTCATGTCAGTCAATGGGTGGCGCGGCGTGAATGAATGGGTTTCAGGGGCGCAAGGAGTTGCCCCGACGCTGGTCGGTGGTTCCAAGAAACACGGGGGAGCCGACTTAGGCCCTACTCGAGCAAAACAGGCTTGGCTTGAGTTAGGTGTTGATGGAAAAGGAGTGGCGGATGATGCTCCGGGTCCCGAGTTCCAAGGCTTCCCAAGATTGACCGTCGAAATGGCGGCAGTGATCCAAGGATTCCCTCAGGACTGGGAATTCGAAGGAAGGAAGACACCCGCCTATCGACAGGTTGGCAACGCGTTTCCACCTCCAGTCGCGGAAGCTATAGGGTCTTCGATCGCCTCGGCTATTGCTCACGCTCGGAAACAAGCAGCCTGACAGATTCTTCATGCTTCTGAGATCATTGAGCAATGCAGATAGACATAGACGGCTCAACCAACGTCGACGGAGTCCCTTGGTGGAGGGTCGCCGGTACGACTAGACGGATCGCCGCATACCTCTGGTTCAATGTGGCTCTCGGCGACACATTCACTATGGCGCAAGCTAGAAGAGCGGCAGAAATAGAGCATCAGACACAATCAGATCGTCGAATGAGGGAGCTTCGTGAGCAGGGGTGGGTCGTTGAGGGTTACAAAGACGACAGCTCACTCCCCATGGATACTTACCGTCTAGTTGCAAAGGGCCAGAAACTCTGGCTTGGGGAGAAACTCGAGCGCGACGTCATATCCAACAAACTGCGTCGGCAGGTATTCGAGCGTGATGGCAACACTTGCGTAATCTGCGGGGTACGAACTGGTGAAGAATATCCAGACATGCCAGGAGAGAAAGCACGAATTACGGTTGGTCATCGAGTTCCGAATCAACGACTCGGTGAAGCAACCATGGAGAATCTGCAGACGGAATGCAGTCGCTGTAATGAAACTGTCAGAAATATGCTTGATGATCCTGAGCGATTCGAGGAGGTTATTCCACTGCTTGAATCACTTGATTGGAGCATGGTCCGGGAACTTTCTGTATGGCTCGAGGACGGACGCCGGACCCCATTTCCTGTAGATATTGCCTATTCGAGGATACGCAAACTGAACCATGTGGATCAGGAGCGCGCAGCGGCTTACATCCGAGATATCCTCCTGGAACTCGACGAATACTAGCTTCGAATACATCAGGAAGCTTATGCAACAGATCCAGTGTCCCCACTGCGGGCAAGCTTTCACTATCGACGAGTCGGGGTATGCGGAGATCCTCCGGCAAGTCCGCGACGATGAGTTCGACAGGCAGGTGCATGAGCGCCTTGAACTCGCCGCCGAGGATAAGCGGGCGGCGGTGGAACTGGCGGAGACTCGCGCGGCCAGTGAGTTGCAGGTTGCCGCGGCTGCGAAGGATGCGGAGATCTCTGAACTGCGGCTGAAGCTTGAGGCGGGTGAGGTCTCGCAGAAACTGGCGGTGTCCGAAGCACTCGCGGAAGTCCTCAAGGAGCGTGATGCCCTTGCAAACTCCCTGGAGAAGGCGGAGGGGGAGAAGCAGGCGGCCCTCGAATTAGCCGAGGCGAAGTTGGTGGCGGAACTGCAGAGGGAAGCCTCGTCCAAAGATGCAATGATCGCCGAGCTTCGTTCGAAGTTAGAGTCGGCTGATGTGGCGAAGAGACTGGAACTCTCCGAGGCGCTGAGCGCGATTGCGAAGGAACGCGACACCCTCGCCAGTTCGCTTGAGAAAGCGGAGCTGGAAAAGGGACTGTCCGAGGCGGCGCTCAAAGAACGTTACGAAACGCAGATCAAAGATCGGGAGAACGAGATCCTGCGCCTGCAGGACATGAAGGCGAAGCTGTCGACGAAAATGGTGGGGGAGACCCTCGAACAACACTGCGAAATCGAGTTCAACAAGATCAGGGCGACGGCGTTCCCTCGTGCGTATTTTGAGAAGGACAACGACGCGAAGGCGGGCAGCAAAGGCGACTTTATTTTCAGGGACGAGGACGAGGCGGGCACCGAGATCGTCTCCATCATGTTCGAAATGAAGAACGAGGCGGATCAGACGGCCACCAAGAAGAAGAACGAAGACTTTTTCGAGAAGCTGGACAAGGACCGCAAGGCGAAAGGGTGCGAGTACGCGGTGCTGGTGTCGCTACTTGAGCCGGACTCGGAACTGTACAACACGGGGATTGTGGACGTGTCGCACAGGTACCCGAAGATGTACGTGGTGCGGCCGCAGTTCTTTATCCAGATGATCACGCTACTGAGAAACTCGTCGATGAAGGCTCTTGCCTATAAGGCTGAGTTGGAGGCGGTGCGGGCGCAGAACATCGACATCACTCATTTTGAGGAATCGCTGGATACGTTCAAGGCCGGGTTCGGGCGAAACTATGAGCTGGCATCGCGGCGGTTTGGTGAGGCGATTGAGCAGATCGACAAGTCGATCGCGCAGTTACAGAAGGTGAAGGAGTCGCTGGTGGGCTCGGAGCGGAACCTTCGACTGGCGAACGACAAGGCGCAGGATGTGACGGTGCGGAAGCTGACTCGCGGCAATCCCACTATGGCGGAGAAGTTCGCGGAGCTGGAGAAGGGCCCGGAGGTCGAATAGGGGATCCCAGAGATTGCGGTGACACCGTCTCCGCAATTGGGCTTGCCTCCCGTTGTCGGACGGCTGCTGTACCGTCTAAGAACGCCTGGCTAGTTCGAAGGAGGATTATCGTGGCACCTCGAGTCTGGATCACCTCTAGCACCCACCTCGGGCACAGGTTCGTCGCTGGGCTGCAAAAGGCACCGATAGCGTTCAAAGCAATGGAGATCGATTACTTTCCAGGTTCTTTGTAGTTTCTACTGTGCCTTGTATAGTCGGCATAACAGTCAGATATGACGCTTGTACGCGACATATATAAGAGTACGAGGGTGGCATGGGTGGCTATCGCATTGATCGTGAGATGACCGAGTTTGGGAATCATGTCCGGGAGTGGCGCATGGTTCTCGGGTTGACCGCACAACAGGTGGCCGAGAGCGCTGACATAGGTCGCGATGCTGTGCGGAAGGTGGAGACTGGTGATCCAAGCGTGTCGTTAGGCGCAACTATGCAGGTGTTGCGGGCGATCGGAATCCTCGACCAGACAGTTGATGCTATTGATCCCCTAAATAGCGACATAGGTAAGTTGAGAGCAGACAGACTAACGAGGAAGCGCGCGCGATGACGACTGTCGATGTATTTGTGGCGGAGGGAGAAGACGGCGCTTGATCTGCTTAAGCTCGCGGAGGTTCGCGTACCGACTACCCGCCTAACGAAGGTTGGAGACCGCAGTGTTCTCCTCTTACGGAGATTCGATAGGGACGAGGGCAGCCCTGGCGGTCGAGTTCCTTACATAAGCGCCATGACTGCGACTGTTTCGAACGATGGAGACCATGGAGATTACGTGGACGTTGCGGAAGCGATTCGCGAGCTGTCGACATCGCCTCGTGATGACCTCCGCGAACTCTTCACTCGGGTGGTTGCGAGCGTGGCTCTCGGAAACACGGATGACCACCTGCGCAACTTGGGGTTCTTGGGTGTCCGAGGGGGGTGGACCCTCAGCCCTGCTTTCGATGTCAATCCGACACCAGAACTGGATCAACATCGTTCCACTTCCATTGCAGGCGCCGACATGTTTCCTGATGAGGTCGAGGGGTTATTGGCCCTGGCTGATGATTGCAGTCTCTCGCAGCAGCAGACAAGAGAAGTCACGGCGCGAGTTGCCGACTCGATGTCTGGATGGCGCACGGTAGCCGGTCGAAACGGGATCGCTGAGCGTGAAATTCGAATGATGTCCGAGTCAATCGACCCAAGACTTGAGCTAATTACAAAACTATCTCGCTCATAGCAGTGGTCGGCGATTGCGGAGATCACTCCCTCCCTGATCCCGGTAATCATCCTTCCTTGTCACTCGAACGAAACCCTCAGTATCACGATTTGATAACGATGCTAAATCGATTGAGCTAAAGAAGAATTCAGCGCGTAGCATCCAAATATCGAGTTCAACCGAAGAGCGTTTGGACATCGATCGAAACGGAGTTACTTAATGAAGAGTCAAGTTCGAAACGCGATAGCGGCCGCCAGCGTCGTGGGGCTTTCGCTGGGTATGGTTGCTTGCAGTTCTGGAGGTAGCGACTCGCCGTCAAGCGGCGAAGCCTCCGGAGGTCAGGTTGAAATCGAGTTCTTCCAGAACAAGAGGGAAGCCGTAGACACATACAACAAGCTCATCGAGATGTTTGAGGCGGATAACCCAGAGATTAAGGTGACCCAGACAAACAGCCCGGAAGCGGAGACTGTCTTTCAGTCGCGCCTTGCCAGTGGCGACGTTCCCGATGTCGCAGCTCTCGGCTCTCAGAGCTATGCACAGCTTGTGGCTGGCGGGGTTCTGCAGGATCTGAGCGGGTCAGAGGCGGTCAAGGAGGTCAGTAACGAGAAGGCTCTGACCGACATGCAACTTCTGGGCCTCACAGATCAGACATATGCTCTGCCGATGTCCGTTAACTCCCTATTCGTTCTGTACAACCAGGAGAAGTGGGATGCGCTGGGCTTGGAAGAGCCGAACACATGGACTGAATTCATCGAACTGCTCGACACGATCAAGGCCGCCGGAGAGACCCCCATCTACTTCACCATCCTCGACGCGTGGACCGCTCAAGGACTGGGTAATGGAATAAGTGCGTCAGTACGTCCGGATGGTTTCATTCAGGACGTACGTGACGGCAGCGCAAACTTCGCAGACTCAGAAGCGATGCGTGAAACCGCCGAGAAGATCGTTGAACTCAGCTCATATGCACAACCCGACGCGGCAGGGCGTTCATACGATGACGGGAACATTGCCTTTGCCAACGGCGAGTCCGTGCTCTACATCCAAGGCAACTGGACCATCGCACCGCTGCTTGAGCTGAACCCCGATCTGAAGCTTGGAGCATTCGGATGGCCGGGCACTGATAACGAAGACCAGAACAAGATTGTCTCCGGTCCTGATCAGCTCCTTGGAATCCCGGTCGGTTCGAAGAACCCCGAAGCTGCAGAGAAGTTCCTGACATTCCTTCTGAGCAAGGATGCCCAACAGCTGTACAGCGATGAGCAGACTCTGTACTCGGTTCGCAACGACGTTCCGCCAAGCAATGAGACCGTTCGTCCGATCTACGACAACTGGGTCACTGCAGGTCGAACCGCCCTGCCACTTGATGCCTACTTCGGTGTCGGATCAGATTACGCGGCGGTAACCCAGCAGCTCTTCACCTCGGGTGATGTTGACGGTTACCTATCGAGTCTTCAGCAGACCTGGGATTCCTTCGGACTCAAGTGATTGTACGAGGGGGTCCAAACCACAGTAGCGAGGACCCCCTCGAACAACGAACGAGGCTTGAGTATGAAGTTCAAAACCTTTTCGCTCGCGGTGATCATCCCCGCGCTCGTGGTCTTCTTCCTCTTCCATACCTTCCCGATGCTGACAGGTTTCTTCTACAGCTTCACCAACTTCAGGGGATACGGAAGTTATGACTTTGTAGGCATAGAGAACTACCAGAGGTTGTTCACGGACCCCGGTGTTCGCCAGGCCTACGGATTCACAATTAAATATGCGGTCATCGCAACGATCCTCAGCAACATAATCAGTCTGATCATCGCGCTTGGACTATCGGCAAAAATCAAGATGCGCGGTGCTCTGCGTGCGACATTCTTCTTGCCGGCGGTTCTTCCGATCATCGTCGTGGGCTTTGTTTTCAAGTTTGTCTTCGGCCAGGTTCTCCCCCAAATGGGAATAGGTGGCCTGGCTCAGAACATTCTTGGAACTGACAAGGCGTGGATCGGGATCGTTGTTGTCGGAATCTGGCAGGCGTGTGCGGTGACAATCGTGCTCTACCTCGCTGGTATCCAGACGGTTCCCGAGGACGTGATGGAAGCGGCAACAATCGACGGTGCCGGTGCATGGCGAAGGTTCTGGAGCGTCACCTTCCCTCTGATCGCGCCATTCTTCACTATTAACATGGTTCTGTCTCTGAAGAACTTCCTGATGGTGTTCGACTTGGTTGTGGCATTGACCAACGGAGGCCCGGGAACATCGACACAGTCTGTGGCATTCCAGATCTACAGAAACGGCTTCGCAGGCGGACAGTTCGCATATCAGTCGGCTAATGCGGTCATCTTCTTCCTGCTCATTGCTCTGCTGTCGTTTGCGCAGCAACGGTGGCTTGGGGGACGGGAGCAACGAGCATGAGTGGTGAGACCAACAGCAAGAAAAACAACTTCACGTCCACGAACTGGATCATCACTATTGCATTGATCCTGTCGTCACTCACGATCATCGCTCCGATGTATCTGACGGTAGCCACGGCATTCAAAGCTCCATCAGACATGGTGAACAGTGTTTGGACGTTGCCGACTACCTGGCACTGGGAGAATATTCCAACTGCGATCAGCATGACGAACTTCTGGCGAGCCTTCGCAAGTAGTGCGATGATAGCCATTCCCACGGTAGTCCTCACCATTCTTACGAACTCGATTATCGGCTACGTAATTGCAAGGAACCTAGACGGGCGACTTTTCAAAGGTGCATACCTGTACATCATGTCCGGAATGTTCGTTCCGTTTGCCGTCATGATGCTTCCGCTCGTGAAGTACATGAGCACGCTTCATCTCAACAATCAGTTCGGCCTAATCATCATTTATGTGGTCTACAACCTGCCACTCAACATGCTTATCTACACCGGGTATGTACATAGCATTCCGAGGGATGTTGAAGAGTCCGCGAGCATTGATGGCGCCGGTCCCTGGAGAACCTACTGGCAGATAATCTTCCCCTTGATGGGTCCGGTAAATGTGACCGTAGGAATCCTGACGGGATTGGCTGCATGGAACGACTTCCTGCTCCCATTGGTTATCTTGACGAACCCAAAGGACGCAACGCTGCCCCTGGTGCAGTATGTGTTCCAGTCTCAGTTCACAACCAACTACAACCTGGCGTTCTCTAGCTACTTGCTAGCGATTCTGCCAATGATCGTTGTTTACCTGTTCTTCCAAAAGAAGATTATCGGAGGCGTCATGGCGGGTTCGATCAAGTCTTGATCGCAAGCTCGTCCTCGCCTTCAAAGCATAGAAATGACAAGGAAATAAGTTGAAGATCTTCTACGAACCCACCGATGGCGCATTTGGCGATTGTATGCCGATGTATTGGGATGGTCTCTACTATCTGTATCACCAAAGAGACCCCGCGCTCGATGCGCCCCTGAGCGTACCGATCGGCTGGGCGCTTGAGACCACGCCCGACTTCGTTACGTTCGAGAACCATGGCGAAGTAATACCGGGGGGAACAGACGACGAGACGGATCGGTACATTTTCGCCGGCTCAGTTTATGCGGAAAACGAGAGTTCATTCGTCGCCAACTACACGGGTTTCAACAATCTGCGCGAGGGTTCGGGCCTGCCCACCCAGGTGCTGATGCGAGCTTCGAGTGACAACCTTGTCGACTGGGTAAAGGAAGGCGCATTTGAGCTGCCGCCCCAGCCTGGCTATGACCTTGGGGATTGGCGAGACCCGTTCGTCTTCTGGGACGAGGACGCAGGACAGTGGATGCTCATTCTGGGCACGCGCAAAGAGGGGCCGAAGATCCTCCGTAACGGTTCGACCGTCTGGTTTTCGTCATCGGATGCCAAGAACTGGAAGTTTGAGGGCGATCTCTACGCGCCGGGGCTTTACACGGGACACGAGATGCCGGACGAGTTCCGCATCGGTGACAAGTGGTATCTGCTCACCACTGAGTATTCGGACAGGTCAAAGACGGTCTACGTCGTGGGTGATTCAGCCCAGGGTCCTTGGCGTCGTCCCTTCGACGATGCCTTCGATGGGCGTGCATACTACGCGGCAAGGAGCGCCTCTGACGGTGAACGTCGGTTCCTCTTCGGATGGGTTGCAAACAAGAAGGGCAACCTTGATGCGAACACCTCGTGGTGGGGCGGCACGCTAGTAGTTCACGAAGTCGTTCAGCGGGAGGATGGAACTCTCGGTGTGGTTCCCCCCGAAGAACTCTTCTCCGCAGTCATGGCCGATGCGACGCCGCTTTCGGCCAGTTCGTTGGCTTCTGAGGGGTCGAGGAACACGGAAATCCTGGCAGACGCGAATGGTAGCTCCTATGGGTTCGAGGCAGAGATTGAGGTAGCCGAGGGAACTCGTCAGTTCACCCTTCTGTTTAACGGCGATGCTGAGACGGACGACTGGTACGGATACAGGATTGACCTGAACGAGAATCGCCTGTTCTTCGACCGATTTCCCAATTGGCCATGGAACCGCTATGACAACAAGGGCCTTGAGCGTCCCCTGCCCGAAGGCATTGCTGACCGGCCGATCAGGCTACGTCTTATTGTCGATGAGTCTGTTGCGGTTCTTTACGTGGATGACATCGCCTTGAGTGCCCGAATTAACGAGTCTGCCGGATCTTTGGTAGGAATCGAGGTGGAGGACGGATCGATTTCGCTAGTGAATCCTCGTCTTGGTGAAGTAACTCGCGATCTGTCTCCCGACAAGAATGCCTAGGAAGGGTGACTTCATTGAGTGTTGCGACCGAAATCGTTCCTGAGTGGTGGCGCCAAGCTGTCGTCTATCAGGTTTATCCCCGAAGTTTCTCTGACTCGAACGCAGACGGTCTGGGAGATATTGCCGGGATTACTGAGAAAGTCGGTTATTTGAGAAGACTCGGGGCTGACGCAATATGGCTCAGTCCGTTCTATCCCTCAGAACTGGCCGATGGCGGGTACGACGTCGCCGACTATCGAAATGTCGATCCACGGTTGGGGACCCTGGAGGATTTTGACGAGATGGTCCGAACCCTCCATGACGCCGGGATCAAGGTGGTGGTAGACATTGTTCCAAACCACACCTCTGATCAGCATGAGTGGTTCCAAGCGGCCCTTGCTGCGAGTCCGGGTTCGCCCGAGCGAGACAGATATATCTTCAGAAAAGGTCTCGGGGATAGCGACGAGATTGCTCCGGCTGACTGGGTCTCCGTTTTCGGCGGCCCCTCCTGGTCGCCCGTTGGAGACGGCTACTGGTATCTCCACACCTTCGCCCGTGAACAACCGGACCTGAACTGGAACAATGCGGAGGTGAGGGCCGGCTTCGTAAAGACATTGAAGTTCTGGTCCGACCGCGGAGTTGATGGATTCAGAATCGACGTGGCGAATGCCCTGGCTAAGGATCTGCCCGAAAAACTTCCGTCATGGGAAGAGTTGAACACAATCCCCGTTGATGGGAATCACCCAACGACGGATCGTGATGATGTACATGAGATCTACGCGGAATGGCGAAAAGTTTTCAACTCGTATGATCCCCCTCGTACCGCGGTAGCAGAGGCCTGGGTGCATCCTGACAGGATCGCGCGATATGCGAGCCCCGAAAGCCTGGGGCAAGCCTTCAACTTCGACCTTCTGCAGGCCGACTTCGATGCGAAACAGTTCAAACGAATTGTCTCGCACAATCTCGATCTGGCGGCAAAGTCGGGTTCCTCCAGCACCTGGGTTCTTTCCAATCACGATGTCGTCCGACACGCGACTCGTTACGGTCTGCCGAACTCTCCGCGAGACGAGGAGGGCAAGGTTCTACATCAGTCCGGTACGGGGTTTGACTGGCTCCTCACGGGCGGCTCTGAGCCGGAGCTCGACCTGCAGCAGGGTCTACGCAGGGCGCGCGCGGCGACCCTTGTTCTCTTTGCGCTTCCGGGTTCGACATATATTTACCAGGGTGAAGAACTCGGGTTGCACGAGGTAGCTCAGATCGCTCCTGATGAGCGTCAAGATCCCACCTTCTTCCGCACCAACGGGGAGGAGATTGGACGTGACGGTTGTCGGGTTCCGATTCCATGGGTGGCAGACTCGCCCTCGTTCGGGTTCGGAGCGGGCGGATCACACCTTCCGCAGCCAGAATGGTTTGCCGACTACGCGGCTGATGTAGAAGATACCGACCCGAACTCAATGCTGAACCTGTACCGAGCAGCCCTTGCCCTCCGGCGGGAGTTGCAGACCGATGAGGAACTGGAATGGCTTGACACCGGGGACCAGGACCTCCTTTCGTTCCGGCGTCCAAACGGGTGGCGAGTCGTAGCGAACTTTGGTTCCGAGGCAAAGCCTCTTCTAGTAGGCGAGGACGAGGTGGCTCTCGCTTCTTCGCCGCTGCTCGATGGCGGAACAATTCCGGGGGAGACGACGGTCTGGCTACGCAGGTGACGGCATGAGTGTTGCACACGCGTAAATCGGGTGCGGCCATGTAGCGAACCGGGGCTTGTGGATGTGGAGTTACGCATCCACAAGCCCCTTCGTTTGCCGTTAATTCGTAGGCTCCCAGATAGTGCCAACCCGATGGATCTTCAAGGAGTCGATCGCTATCTCACCCGATTCGCTCGAAATCTCGATTGACCGAGGGCCGGAGGTTGGGAAGCTCATTGATGAGAGGACGCTCTGACCGCCGTTTGCATAAACCTCAACGGACCCGTTATCCACGAAGATCCTGAGTTCTAGTTGTTCTCCTCGACTGCAGGGTGCTGAGCGGTATCCGCGGTCTCCGTTGCCGGTGAGTCGCCTATCGAGGAAGACGCGACCGGAGAGGTCGTCGTACCCGACGAAGACGTGGGATCCGTCGGGAGTCTTGTGAACGAGCAACCCAATTCTTTCGGATGTTGAACGCGTCGAGTCTATGATTACTTCGATCTCCACCGGCCCTGCATCCTCAACAAGAACAATCGAGGTGTTTTCGGGAACAATCAACGCGCCGAAGTCGTGGGTCGCCACACGAAGTTGACTGACTTCGCCAATGGGGGCTGAAGTCAGAGCCATATCCTCATTCAGTCGAAGCTCTCGAGGAAGGGTTAGCTGTCCGTTCCATCCATCTTCGCTGGGGTATGGCACAACGTATGTGAACGAACCCATCCAGCCAAACATGATGCGGCGACCATCTGGAGACTCAAAGGTTTGGGGCGCGTAGAAGTTGTGCCCCCAATCGATCAGGCGATAGTCGGTGAGGGCGGTGAACTGTTCTCCAGGCACCCAGTCTCCAACGACGTAGCCCGCGTTGTAATTGTTTCGCGACTGGTACCCAGTCGGTGTCGTTCCCATTGGTCCGTAGATTAGGACCCACTTGTCACCGAGGGGAAAGAGGTCGGGGCACTCAAGCATGAAGACATCTGGGTCGGGGTCCTGGAACAGCACAGAGTCGAAGTTCCAGGTGACCATGTCGGGCGAGGTGTAGAGCCAAACCTCACCACGGTTCCCCATAGAACAGGCCCCTACTACCATGTACCAGGTCTCGCTCATCTTCCAGACCTTCGGATCGCGGAAGTGTGGCATGTCGGTCGGAGCAGAAATGATGACCTGCTTGTCCTCGAACTTCACCCCGTCGCTGGACGTGGCTATCATCTGAACCTCTAGGTTGTCGTCTTCTCCATCGACGCCGTTTCGCCACCGATGTCCGGTGTAGTAGGCGTGGAGGACATCGCCTTCATCGTTTGCGATGGCGGAACCGGAGAAGACTCCGTGTTCGTCCTCTTCCATTGAGGGAGCAAGCGCAATGGGTTCATGACGCCAGGTAACAAGGTCTGCCGACGAAGCATGACCCCAGTACATAAGTCCGGGTGTACCGCTGAGGGGGTGGTGCTGAAAGTAGACCTGATAGCGACCGTTGAAGAAGGACAATCCGTTTGCATCGTTCATCCAACCTGCGATGGGTGCGATGTGGAAGGTTGGATGCCAGCGGTTGTTGAGGCGGTCTGATAGCTTCGCGACCGCTCTGTCAGCTTCGGCGAGTAGGTTTTTCATGTCCGGCTCCATCTTCAACGAGAATGCTCGTGTCCGGGGTTGAGGTTGTACGCAGATCTTAGATAAATGGATTTAGCGCTCCTTACTCTAGCAACTAGAGTGGGATAGGAAGAGGTTCCAACCTCACCGGTTTCGACAGACTTGAGAGTCTTGAGAACTGAAGCCGTTCGGAGTGTTGATGTCGTCTCTGATGTAAGCATTCCAGATAGGCATAGTCCCGTTAACGCTTATGCTTGCGGGATGTAACAGGGAGGTTCACCAATGGGTCCACGGGTCACTTTGGCTCAGGTTGCCGAGCGGTCGGGATACTCACCGACAGCCGTGTCGTTCGTTCTGTCGGGACGAGAAGGTACCCGAATTTCAGAGACGACCGCGAACAAGATCCGTCAGACAGCTGATGAAATGGGGTATTCACCCGATCCGCGAGCTCGGGCCTTGCGAACCGGTAAAAGTGAGGCCATAGGCTTTATCTCCAACGACGTGATTGTTACGCGTTACGCATCCGCGATGGTTGTGGGTGCAATCGATAGGGCCGAGTTGGCGGATCGAGTAATGCTGATCAGTGAATCGGGTGGGTCGCGCAATCAGAGTCAGGCGATCGAGGCGCTTCTAGAACGACGAGTCGACGGCCTCTTGGTTGGACTGATGGGCACCAGATTGGTTGAGGTTCCCGACGAGGCTCGCTCTATTCCAACAATAGTTGTGAACGGCATTGCGAAGGGGTTCCCTGGAATTGTGCCGGATGAGGACGCGGCCGGGTACGACGCTGCGAAGTATCTGATTGACGCTGGGCATACGAAGATTGGATTGATTGGCAGACCTGATTTGGAGAGTGATTACGCGGGACTGCTGATCCTTCATCGACGCTTCGAGGGGATCGACCGCGCCATGAAGGAAGCGGGATTGAGCTTTGTGGCCGAGTACCGAACTCGTGAGTGGGAACCCGCTGCAGGTCTTGTAGCTTCAAGGAAAATACTTGAGGACAATGAGGTAACAGCGCTACTGTGCGCTAATGACAGGTTGTCCTTTGGCGCATATCAGGCAGCAGCTCAATTGGGCCTCAGTATTCCAGCGGATCTGTCAATCATGTCATTTGACGATGAGCAGTTGGCGGGGTATCTGACGCCGGGCCTAACAACGATGCGACTGCCGTATGAAGAGATGGGACGTTTCGGGACCGATTGGGTCTTGAGGCAGGCGGACTCAAGTGGGCCTAGAGGAGGGAACAACGAAGAGGAGTTTCTTGTGCCCATGCCCCTGGTGGAACGAGGTTCAGTTGCCAGACAAAAGGCGTGACTTACTGGTCGTTACTTGCCCGCTAGGCCTTGACTTTCTCAGCTAAAGAGAATGACATGCTGATGAGCCACTTGCCGATGCAGGGTGACCATATGGGAGAGGAACGGTATGTGGATCGGAGGCCCTCGCGGTAGCAGGCAAGAGAAGTCATGGCATACGGTAGCCGGTCGAAACGGCGAGGGACTTAGCCTCCAGGGGGTAAGGCTCCGGGGGATAAGCCCCTAGTTCCAGCACTTCGCCCGCATTAGGCGCGTAGCATGTCGCGCATGTCAACACATTCTCGGCCAAGAAGGTGGCGCGCGGGCGCCCCGCTACTCCTCGCCCTCGGCTCCATCGCCATCGCGATGATCCTCGGCTACATCGTCGGCGCGTTCCTCCCAGTCACCACCGCAAAAGAATCTCCCCAGGTCGCCTGGTGGCTCACCGTCCTCACCGTTGTCGCCTTTTTCGTCGCCTTTCCCGGTTGCGTCGCGGCGCTGACGTGGTGGACGAGGAGAATCCAGGTTGACCAGCCCCTCCACCTCAAGAAGGCCATTTGGGTTGGCGTCGTCTCGGGCCTCTTCGCTATCGCTGTTTCTTGGATCGCGGAGGACCAGACCCACTATCTTCCCGGCTGGTTCGGCGGCGAGCAGGGCGGCAACGTGGTTACGGGATTTATTGAGGAGGGGACGAAGCTCCTCATTCCCGTGCTACTTATTGGTACCGTCGTATTCCGCAACGTACTGACTGGTTTCTGGACCGTCTTCACCTCCGCTGCGACTTTCGGTTTGGTCGAGGGTGCGATGTCCTTCATCGGGGGCATCTATGATCCGAACCCGCCAACTCCCGGGTACTCAGGCGGCTGGGTCGAGGCGATTAACGCCCTCAACATCACGGGCGAAGTCCACCACATCCTCTACACCGCTCCCGCCGCAGCGCTAATCTGGTACGCCGCTTCACGGTTCGCTCGAGGAAAAGCCGGGGCGATCGGTATCGCCGCCTGCCTGGGGGCCAGTGTGCTTCACGCTGTCAACGACGGAGTGCTCGCCGAGTATCTGTCCGGCGCGAACGCCATCTACGTGGTTTTTGTTTACGGCGTCATCATGCTGCTGACCTGGTACTACTTCTCGGTGCGAAAGCTGACGCCACCGGAGATAACTGCGCAATCCGAGGTCCGCTAGGTCGTTCGTTCGGCACGAATAGGGGCTCATTGACTGGATTCGTGCATACGCGACTTCGCGGCGCTGGTCTATACGCAACGGACGCAGGGAGCCGAACGGGCATCGTCTGGCGCGGGGTTGCCCGGATGTCGTAGGACGGCTCTGTCCGGACGAACTCTTCGAGTGGCAAGGTAGAGGCATGCCTACTATCACTGCGGTTCTTGGGGACATGACCAAGCAGAACATCGACGCAATCGTGAATGCTGCCAGCACCGCGATGCGCGGAGGCGGCGGGGTTGATGGCGTGATTCACCATGCTGCGGGACCGGGATTGTTGGAGGAGTGCATTGAGCGGTTTCCAAACGGACTCGCCACCGGTGATGCAGGCTGGACGACCGGGCATGATCTTCCTGCCAAGTACGTTATCCACACACCAGGGCCGAATTACCGGGCATGGCAGAGGGATCCGGAACTACTGAAGTCCTCGTATCGGCGCTGCTTGGAAGTAGCGGATGAGCTCGGTGTTCAAACGATTGCGTTTCCATTGATCAGCGCTGGCGTGTTCGCATGGCCGCTCGATGACGCGATCCGAGTTGCGGTCGAAACGCTCAGTGTCACGCCAACCAAGGTGGAGCAGATCAACCTGGTGGCACTGAGCGAGGACAATTACAACCGAATCCAAGCCCACCTCGCGTAAGCCCTTTGGCTGCGCTTGAGAGGTAGCACCATGGGCGGACTTACTGAGCGCAGAAGCGGCTACTTTGGTTGAAAGCCGTGTTTTCACATGACCTGGAACGGGAGTTATCCACAGGGCTTGGTGTTGACGGTGGCGGAGGGGTTTCCTCGTACATAGTCTGAGCCTCTGAACCGAGAGAGTAGAGCAAAGTTAGACTTCGCGAAGGAGGTGCGAAATGGCACCCACTGCGCGATGGGAGTTCTTCGACAGCCCGGAACTTGAGAACAGCAAGATCGCGAAAGAGATGCGGCAAGCGAAGCTAAGCAGGAACGAACGCTTCCTATTGGAGTCTCTAATGGAGAAAGTCGCAACTGGGAAAGGAACTGCAGGCCTGGATTTCAAGATGCTGAGACAGGAAGGTCTCTCCGAACTTCGTTTCAGCGGAGATCGGCGGATCTTTCGGCTTCTCTACTCCTCAGAACGAAGGGATGTTCTTGTGCTGGTTGGACTTAGCTTCGTCCCGAAGAAAGGCAACAAGCTACCACGACAGGACTTCGATACGGCAAGAGCGAGATTAGAGAGTTGGAGAGATTCGAACCCAGCCCCTCCAATTATCATCAATAGGTGATATAATGGCTTCGTTTGTTCTAGATGTCTAGGTTCATCGAAAGTTAACTCGCTGAAAGTTTGGAGGGCAGCGCTATGGCAATAATTCTTGAGGCACTGGGCCTTGATGAGAATGATCCTGAGTTCTTGGAAGTGCGTGAAGATTTCAACGAGTTTGCTGATCTCATTGGTGCGCTCGTAGCCCGTCGGCGGGCGCTCGGCCTCACCCAGACTCAGGTTGCCGCGCGCATGGGAACCAAACAATCGGCTGTGTCCGCCATGGAGTACTCCTCCGCCAATCCTTCGATCCAGCGGTTGCAACGCTACGCCCGTGCGGTGGGAGCTCGAGTAACTCTGGGGTTCGAGGAAATCGACGAACCGGCGGCTTCGGCTACGGCCGCTAACAAGTGATCCTGTGTGGGGAAGATGAGCCATGAGTTCTTCGAGTCGTCAGCCTGTTGTTGTTCCTGCCTACACTGCGGCGCAGGTTCAAGTGGCCGAGGGTCCCTATCTTGAAGCCGGCGTCCCCCTAATGTTACGGGCCGCGACGGCTCTGGCAGAGGTAATCTCCGAAACAGTGAAGCGACCGGACATCCCGGACAATCTGCGGATACTGTTCCTAGTCGGCTCCGGCAACAACGGCGGTGACGCCCTATTCGCGGCGGCCCAGTTGGCGCAAGGAGGCGCTCACGTGCTCGCGATGCCGGTTGGCGCCAAGTGGCACAAGCACGGTTTGTTGGAGGCCCAAGCCTCCGGCGTCCGGTTCATCCACCCTGACGAACTTGCTGAGCTCGCCCTTGACGAGTTTCCCGTGGACGTGATCGTGGACGGAATACTCGGAACGGGAACCTCGTCCAACCCGGCGCTGCGCGGAACGGGACGCGAGGTAGTCGCCAGCATTCTTCAATACCTCGACCCTGCCACCACCAAGGTGATTGCGGTGGAGGTTCCGAGCGGACTTCACCCCGTGACGGGAGATTCGGACGAGGTAGTCCTCCCGGCGGACGTGACCGTCACCTTCGGATGCCTAAAGCAGGGATTGGTGACGGAGAAGGCGAAGCCCCTCTTCGGCGAGATCATCCTGGTCGAAATCGGCATCGGTGCCGCACTGGAGAAACTGGAACCGGTGGGCGAGGGCGAGGTTGCCCGAATTCTCGACGCCACCGCACCCAACTTCCCGAAGCCTCTGCTCACGTTCTTGGAATCAGGAACTATCCCGGTTAAGTTCACAGAGCACTGACGCGCGCCAACTGTCATAGTTGCAGAGCTCAGCGTTTCTGAGCGCGGCTGATTCTCGCCCGCAGACAAGGTTCATCCCGGTGGGGTTCACGAATTTGTCTTCGTCGCTGCTGGAACTGGTGGAATCGCGGCGATAGATTGGTAGGGAAGGCGCAAGGCCACTGTCAAAGGAGACCGCCATGAATCTTGATCGCCCCATCGCTCCGGAGCCGTATGGAATGTTGCCGGAGGTACCCTCGTTCGAACTTCGCTGTGGCGCGTTCGCAGACGGCCAGCCAATCCCCGACCGCTACGCTGGCCCAGGTGAGGACGTGTCTCCCGCACTCGAATGGAGCGGCTTCCCCGCGGGGACGAAAAGCTTCATGATCAACTGCTTCGACCCGGATGCGCCGACTCCCGCCGGGTACTGGCACTGGACGGCGGTGGATGTGCCGGTAGCGGTCACCTCGTTCGAGGAAGGTGCCGGCGAGTCCGATGCGACCCTCCCTGCCGGATTCCACGTCGCAGGCGACGGAGGAACTCGCGCCTACGCGGGACCCTATCCGCCCGAGGGAGACCGACCGCACCGGTACTACTTCGCGGTTCATGCGCTGGATGTGGAGTCATTGGGACTTGGTGCGGATGCAACGCCGACAACGGTGGCGTTCAACGCGCTGTTCCACACGTTGGCCAGAGCGGTATTGCATGGAACCTACCAGAGGTAGGTGGCCATTGAAGATCATGCGGCGACGCTATTTTTGTAGCATCTACGCTACTTTTCTGGCGTGTCGACCATGCAGTACGCGAATGCGCCAAAACGTACTTTTATGTTGATTTAGATACTTAAGCAACGAATCCAGTAACGCGGAACGAGGCCTTCCTCGCCATGATGGGCGCGATCCTGCTGCTCACCACCCTTGGCCCTCAACGAGGAATGGCGAACGCGAACCAGGCCACTCTGCCCGGCTGGGTGCTCTGGGTCAGCATCTTGGTGCCTGCGTTGGCAGCTGTGGGAGTTGCGATGACGGTGTCAAAGACCCCGATTCCAGATGCACCGACTGGTCCTTCGACTGATCTGCCACGGGCCGACCTAATTGCGGGTGAGGTTCCTGCCTGGACCGGCCGAACCGCCAGGGCCCTCCCGGAACTTCTCCGCCAGGGAACGTTTCGTGGCTAGCGAACCCGGGCGAACATGCTCCCTTGGATGCTGACCCTGTCGTCATAGCGGCGGTTGGTTGCGTTGGATGCCTCTCGTCAGCAGAAGTGTCCGCCTTTTCCCCCGTTTCACCTTGAGTCGTGCTGACTAAAGGTGTCTATCGCAACCAAAGGTAGCTAAGACGCCTGTTATGAAGATATTGGGTAATCCAATCGAGGTGTCTATGGCAACCAAAGGTAGCCAAGACGCATGGCGTCCCGCTACTCAGCGATCCTTTGGGCGTCGAGCCAGGCCGACAAACCCTTGACAGTCGTAATCCTCAGTCTGGGGTCCGCTAGCATCCGGCCACTCACAGTCAGGAAGAGCGTCGCGATCTCCGGGTGCTCCTGGTCCATAACCAGTGCTTCGTCCAAGCCCATCGCGAGGTAGGCGGTCGAAAAAGCCTCGCACGCCATCCCGTCTACCCCACACACGATCACACCGCAGAGATCCGTTAGAGCCGGTTTGCCCGTACGAGGATCCAGCACGTGACTCCGCTGCTTCCCGGGTCGGATTCTGGTATCCGGGTCTGCTGACATCGACATTGAGCCGAACTCCAGAGTCAGGGTTCCGATCCGATCCCAGCCGTGCCACGGACTTGAAATCCCGACTTCTGCCGGGGCTCCAGCGACCGCGATCGAGGATCCACCCAACGACACAAGTGCATCCGTGAAGCCCATCCCGATAAGGATGTTTCGAAGTTCGTCCGCCGCATACCCTTTAGCAATTGCCCCGAAGTCAACTGAACCCGAGTCTGAACCGCGGAGCCGAAACCGAAGTCCATCCTGCTCGACTGCCCCTGAATCGAGGACCGGATGCGCAGTGGTGGGCGCAGAGGGAATCGAACCCCCCACAACCAAAGGCATTGGGGAGTGCGGGTCGATTGGCGAAGGGACCGTACTACCGTCCGCATCTACAGCCCCGACCGAATCGTCACCGAGATTAATGGTCTCTGATAAGGGAGTTGCGCCGGGATCCACCCCATAATCGTCAACGGGGCTGATGCTGCTACCCGCGCTGGCTACCTCTTCCCAATGGTGCATTTGGTTTGCCAGTAGTGGGTTGAAGTAGCCGTGCGTGGCCTCGGCGTAGTGGGCGGCAGCGCGCAGGACCGTTGCGGTGTCAATCGAGACTTCGGTCCACTCCGAGTCCAGTCGGGAGACTTCCGACTCTGGGATGAACCGCGACATTAGCGCTTCGAGTTCGTCCGCTCGTGCCCTGAGCTCCTCAGCCACAGCATCTGCTTGGAAGGCAGATGGCGCGGGTTCCGACCACGCAGCTGTCGCTACCGTCCCCATCGCCCGGAACGCAGTGGAGTGCGAACGTGGAGAACTCATTCCATGCCATCCACTCCGGCGCCGCTGTACGCGCGGAAAGATGCGGCGTTCTCGACTCCGCAGACAGGGTAATCTGGCGCGGTGCCGAACGGGTGGTTGCGTGTGCCTCTACCGGGCGTACTAAACACTCGCATTCGCAACTGCATCTGACACCGCGCTTCGGAATGCCCGATACGACAGGGAAGCTCCGGCGATAGTTTCCACCGCGTCCTGATCCCCGGCCTCAACGAATTGGCTGACGTATCCCTGCTCCGCCAAGATTGCGTTCTGAGCGCGTTGATAGAACGCCTCGTCAGCAGGAGTCCCATCCGAACCCAGGCCGTAGTTCTCATCGTGAGGCGTGCCGTCCTGGTCAAACATCAGGAAGTCGGCCGCGGTGACCTTGCCACCCGCAACGGTGAAGTTGACGATCCCGTACGAACCGTCAGTCTCAGCTACCGACTGCCCGGAGTATTCGCCGTCGGGGAGTGTGTTGGCTGGGTCTCCGGGGTAGCTTCCGCCAGCGCAACCGCCCAGGGCGATAGTGCTCACCGCGAGCGCTAGCCCCGCCCCGCCTCGAAGCACCTGGCTCTGCTTCAAAGCTTTACCGCGTCGAACCCTAGAATCACTCACTGATGGTCTCCTCTGCCGCCTTTGCAGGGCGCTTCTTCGTGGTGTGACTGTCCTCAGACCCACCGATTTCTCGCGCTACTCGGCCGTGCTCCAGAATGATCTGTCGATCACCCTGTGCCGCAACTTCCGCGTCGTGCGTTACCACGATCAGCGTGGTCCCCGCATCGTGCAGCGTGTGGAAGAAGTCGATCACGATCTTCTCGTTTGCCTCGTCCAAGTTACCCGTCGGCTCATCAGCCAGGATGATGTCTGGGTGGTTGATAAGTGCCCGCGCCACGCAGACTCGTTGCTGCTCACCACCGGATAGTTCGCGCGGCAGGTGGGTGGCACGCTCAGCCATACCGACGCGGGCGAGGGCCTCAAGCGCCTCATTCTCATCCGGCAGTGAGTGATAGTACTGCGCCAACTCGACGTTCTCGACGGCGTTCAGATGTTGCACCAGGTGGAACTGTTGGAATACCAGCCCGATCTTGTTGCGCCGCACCGCCGCCAGTTCGGGCTCGCCCATCTTGTCGAGGCGGTCGCCCTCAAGCAGAACTATCCCCTCGGTCGGGCTGTCCATGCAGCCGATGATGTTCATCAGCGTGGACTTCCCAGAGCCGGAGGGGCCGACGATGGAGACCCACTCGCCCCTCCTAATCGACAGGCTCACGTCATCGAGCGCCGCTAGGTCACCATACCTGCGGCTGACGTCCTGGATCGAGATGATGATGTCATCTGATTCGGGGCTAGCGTCGCCCGTGGCGTCGGGGGCCGTCGTTCCTTCAGCAGTCATGTCTACTCCTACCTAGTGCGTTAGCGGGTTCGATTTGAGGGAAAGAACCTGTGAGTCTCAGGGCCCTGATCGCCGTAGCCATTCCTATTCCCCACCTAATACGTCAACGGGTCTGATTCGAGAGATTCGCCTTGCAGGTCCAAGCGAACCGATCACCGCGATTGCGATCGAAAAGACCACGGTCAGCGGGATAATCCACCACGGGACGTGCACGCGCATCGCAAATGCCTGCATCGAAAGATAGTCGGCAATCCAGACGCCGATTCCGGATCCAATCAGACCCCCGAAAGTTCCGAGGACCACGGCCTCGCCCAAGAACTCCCGCATGATGTCGCCGGAAAGCGCGCCCAGCGCCTTCTTCAGGCCGATTTCCTTCGCGCGTTCGGACACCACCGCGTTAAGGGTTGCGGAGATCGAGATAATAGTTAGCAACGAGATAATCGCCGTGACTATGATGATCAGGGTCGAGAGGGTACCGGCGATCCCGGTTTCCGACCCGCTTACGCGCCGCACCACCTCGGCGTCCATGTTCGGGTTCGCTTCGTTGAACGCCTCCGCAGCTGCCGTCAAAGTGTCCTGGTCCGCGTTTAGCGAGAACTCGACAAGGGAGTAAGAGGGAGTGCCGGTGAACTCCTCCAACACCTCCGGGCTCATGATGATCAGTTCGTCTTCGGCCCCGCCTGTGTGCAGTATCCCCGAAACCTTGAGGTTCTTTGCAGTGCCATCAACAACTGTAGGTTCGGTCAGCCCGACAGTGTCCCCGATCCGGAACCGATATTGCTCCGCAACTTTCTCGCCGACGAGGACCTGGTTGTCCTTTGCTGGGATATCCCCCGTGATCTCCCAATATGGGCGCACCTGCTGGACATCGTCAAGGTTAACACCCATCACCGACAGCGCCTGCTGGTTATAGAGAAGGTTGGTGTACTGGTAGGCGGCGTGACCCAGTGCTTCAGGGAAGGCTTCGACAGCCGTCTTCACCTCCGCCTGACTCATTCCTTCCGGCCCGCCCGGCAGGACGATCATGTTCGCGCCGTATGACCGGAGTTCCATCTGCATCTGCTTCGGCACTGTGTAAGCGACGATGCCCAGCCCGGACAGGGTGGCTGCGCCAACCGCGATTGCTAACGAGGCGATCATCACGCGAGAGAACCTACGCAAGAATGACCGACCGATCATCTTGCCGTACATCTTCTGGTGGCTATCCATCGGCTTACCTCCCGTGTAGCACTGCGGCGGGACGCAGCTTCAGTAGGTACTGCATAGAGGGAAGTGAGCCCAAAGCAACTGCGACCAGCGTAATAACGATCATTAGGGGGATGAGGATTGGCCTTATCGCAATCGACGAACCAAACACCAGGTGACCGACCACCTGAGCCAGGCCGATACCAGCGATGAATCCGAGGAGTGCTCCGACCCCGGCGACAATGAACGTCTCTGACATCAGAGAGGCAACGACCGATTTGTTCCTGGCACCAAGGGCCTTCATCAAGCCGATCTCCTTCGAGCGTTCCATCACCGAAGCGGTCACCAGATTAGCGATACCCAGGGCTGCTGCGACCATCGCAAAGATCGCCACGAACGTCATGATCATCTGGGTTTTCTCCAGAATGGAACCCTCGTTGTCCGCGACCGCACGAACCGCGCTGGCGTCCACATTCGTCATCGTCTCTTCGATTTGGTAGGCGATGGAGGAAACATACGCGGTGCAGTACCAGGTCTCCCACTCAGACAGGGAAAGGGTCGAGGGATCCGCGGCCGCGCGGCGTGCCAGATCGTTGTCGGGAGTGGTGATGGCGCGAACTTCGAGGCGCTCAACCTCGCCCGCGCGATCTGCAAGCGACTGCGCGACAGGTAGCCCTACGAACAACTGGGAATCCTCGTCCGAACCGGAACTGAAGATGCCGGAAACGGTGACGGTCTGGGTGCGGCCGTCCTCGTCTAAGGTGATGGTGTCACCGGGGGACCAGCCGCGGTTTTTCGCCAGGCGGGAACCGACCATGGCTTCGTCCTCGCCCTCGGGCCACTGTCCGCTTACCTCCCACCACTCGCGCATATCGCGGACACCGGTGGTTAGTTCCTCGCCGGTCTTGACTTTCATCTCGTGGTCGAACCAGGTGCCGACAACCTGCACGTCTTCGTTGTCGGCAACCGCGGTAGTCGTCAGGAACGGGGTGAAGTACTCGATGTTGTAACCCCAGAAGATTGTCTTGAGGTTGGGGATCTCGGACTCGTCAATGTAGCCGGCGACCGCGCCTCCGTCGACGTCGTACATGTCGGTGACTACTGCGGCCCCCTTCGGGACAACGCGGATGTTCGCGCCGAAGGATGAGAGTTCGGCCTGCATCTTGTCGCCAATGTCCAACATGACTGCGAACATTGACGTGGTGAGGCCAACCCCCAGGAAGACTGTCGCTGCGATCATCAGGCGCTTACTGACTTGACGACTGAGCGACCGGAATGTCATTTTCCAAAAGAACACGGGTCAGCTCCGGAAGACTTGGGTGTGGCTCTCAAGTTCTGCGACGGAGAACTTGAGCTTGTCATCGGTTAGTTCGTAGGCGATTGGGATGGGGTTGCACCCGCCCGGGAAACCGATGGTTTGGATGTTCATCATGACATCGCACTCGCGGCAGATGACCTTACCGTTCTTTTCGTAGTACCCGGAGTCTCCGCAGATCTCGCAGGCGTCAAGGCCGGTGCCATAAGCGATGTCGTTTTTCCGGATTGCGAGGAAGCGGACCGCGGTGCCGTCGTCTGCCTTGTATGCAAAGCGGTGGAGGTGGCCGTCGCTGACCAGTTCGCGCGAGACGGTGACCCAGTCGCCCTCGACCGAAGACGCCTCGATGGGGGAGAGCTCAGGAACGTGGTCAGCGATCTTCTTGCCGACGGTCAGCGCCCCAAGGAAGATCACTGAACCGGCAACGGAGAGGCCGAAGAACTCGCGACGGGAGACGTGGTCCGCTTTCTGGATTCGGACCTGTGCCGGGTTAGTTGGCTTTGTTCGAGGGTAGGTCCACAGCGCGATGATTCCCGGCAACGCGATTAGCGCGGCCAATGCCAACTGGGTCGCAGCCTCGTTGTGTTGAATCCAGAGGACCATATTGAAAATGAGGTTGCTACGAGGAACAAGGTTGTGCGAAGCGAATTGCTGATAGAGCAGAAGGGCGCGAGGAACTATCATCGCGGCGAAAACGATGGTAGTGATGGAGGTGCGAACATACCAGGGAACGCGGCGGGCCGAAACGACGTAGCCCCAGGCCGCGACTATCACCAAGATGGTGCCGAGGGCGTAGCCGGACAGGCGCAGCAGCGACTGGGTGTCAAACAGGTTGGCACCCATCGGGACGATGCCGTCCATCATGAAGAAGTAGGTGAACCCGTAGAAGATTGAAGACAGAGCCAGAGCAATAGTGCTGGCGACTGTCAGCACGCGGTGTCGGGTGGTCTGCTCAGGTGAGTGCAAGTCGCGGGCTCCAAAGACCCAGACTGCGATCAGGAATGCAACGACCGCGACGATGGTTGCCGATCCAACGTAGGTGTTGAAGGTCGGAATGTTGATGAGGGCAGTGTTGAGGCGAAGCCAGGCGATGATGGCCGCGATAACCAGGCCGGAAACCAGAACGGTACCGGTGACGCGGTCAGCGGTCCGGCGCTCCCTGGGAGCGTAGGCGCGGCTCGCAAGCAAAATGGCGACTGCCAAGCACAGAGGCAGCGAGCTCAGGATCGCCTGAACAAATTCCTCGAGCATCTATTCCCTGCTGTCTTTGATCGGATCGTTTACGTGGAAGATGGGTGGCACCCGCGTTTTCGACTACGGGCACCACCCAACCTTAAGCGGTTGTGAACCTAGAAAGAGGACCGCCTAAGTCTCTTGGCTAGATCAGTTGACCATCCCACTGCCAGTTCTTGAACTCGAACTTCAGGGGTTGGTCCCAGAAGCGGCCCTTGACGGCAGAGGTGTCGTTGCCGGTGTGCAGCATGAACGAGTCGGCTGGGGAAGCAACGGAAACCGAAACATCATAGTTACCGGCAGGTAGCTTGATGTTGTTTCCGTAGTGAGGTCCATCAGCGGCGATCATTGGCATCATGGTACCGAGGTCGATTTCCTCACCTGTGTCCTGGTTGGTCACAACGGCGGTGACGGTCAGGTAGGGGAGGAACTGGTCTGCCTCGTAGCCCCACTCGCTGGCCTCTTCGGTGGTCACTAGGTCAACCTCGAAGTGCATGTCGGACTCGGATGCCGGAGGCATAGCCATTGAGCCGTGCTCCATGTCGACGGCCTGGAAGTAAACCAGGTCGACGGTTAGAGGGCCGTTGGTCTGCGGGCCGGAGTCTCCCACGGGGAGCTCGTTGATGCCTGCGGTGTCTTTGTCGGCACCGATGACCGCCTCTTCGCTTTCCTCGACCGTCTCGGTGGCTTCCTCAGAGACAGACTCCTCGGCCTCCTTGGTCTCAGCCGAATTGTCGCTTGAGCAGGCGCCCAGAGCCATGACCAGGGTGAGCCCTGATAGTGCGGCAAACACCTTGCGTGTATTCAATGCCGTTTCCTTTCGTTTGGTGTTGCGATGGGTAGGTTTAGTGGGGAGCAGGATCGAGCTGGTGCTCGGCGAAAGCAGTGCTTGGGCCGGTGTTCTCCGCGGGAGTTCCGTGGTCCGCAGGTCCGTCATCTGCGGATTCGAGTTCTGCTTTGCGGGACGCTTTGAACTGCACGATCGCTAGCACCACCAGGATGACGGTGACTAGGAGTTGGGTCAGAAGCGTTTGCACGGTCGGGTAGACGCCAAGGATGGAAATGGTTGGAACGCCCTCGACCACCGTCACGGGGATCAGGGTCGCGTCTTGGAACTCCTTGATCGCGCCGCCGACGATGGTTACGGCCAGAATACCGAGCAGGATAGAAGTCCACTTGAAGAAGGCCTGCATGGGAAGCCTGACGCCGAACGCCCAGACCAGCAGGAAGATTACGGCGAGGATCAATGCGGCCGCACCGACGCCCATCCAAACCTTTGCATAGTCGGCGCTGGTTTTGGCACCGGCAAGGATTGGGGAGAAGAAGAGGATGGTCTCTGCGCCCTCACGCAGAACTGCGAGGAATGCGACCGATGCCAGGGCGAAGGTGCCACCCTTCACCTGCTCTCCGGCCTGCTTCTTGATGTAGGCGTCCCAACGCTTACCACTCGCTTTGGAGAGAATCCAGTTCGATGCCCAGATCAGCATGATGACTGCAAGGATGCCGGTAACGCCTTCGATCAGTTCCTGCCCGAAGCCGGTGGCGACCGAAGAGGTCAGTAGTGAGAACCCAATAGCTAGGCCGATCGCGATCACGAGAGCCGCGCCGACACCGACGAGGATGCCGACCAGTTGGTCCTTACGTCCGGCCTTCTTGGCGTAGGTGACGAGGGCGGCGACAACCAACATGGCCTCCGCACCCTCGCGAAGGAGGATGAGGAACGAGGCCCAGAACCCTGTCCAACCTAGTTCGGCGTTTGAAGTGAGTTGGTCGAGCTCTTGCGCGTCATCGTTCAGGGCTTGGATGAGGGTGTCGACCAGAGCGTTGTACTCATCGACCGAAACCTGGCCGTCGCGGCCTTGCTGACGAAGCTGGGTGAACATGGATTCCAGTTCGCTGACGCGAGCCTGGCCAAGGTAGGAGATGGAGGCTTTCTCTAAACCGTCTGCCTCATAGTGAGCGAGGTAGGCGTCGCGGGCACCGTTTGCGGCGCCCTGGAAGTCGCCCTCGGCGTAAGCAGCTTTGGCGGTTTCCAGCGATTCGATTGCGCGGGCGGCAACGCGGGTCCACTTGTCAGTGACTTCGGGAGCGTCGGCGAGTTCCGCCACGTCGCCCTGAAGCTGGAATATAACGTCGTCAACTGCGTTTGCGACCTCCTCTTGGGAGGCTCCATCTCGTGCTAAGTCACGAAGGGCCAGCAGTTGCGCGTAGAAGTCTTCTGCGTGCTCGGAACCGAGTCGGTGGTCGATCTCTGATTCGAGGCCGGAGACCTGGTAGACCTCGTAGTATGCCTGCCGGATTGAGGTCTCGACTGCGGTAACGTCACCTGCGGCAAACTGGTCGGGGATGCCGCTGAGGATCTCCTCCATCTGCTCTGCGACAGGACCCCAGTCCTTCTCTTCTGCATTCGCCGGCGTCGCAAAGATAGCGCCCATTAGGCAGAGTGCCAGGAACAGTGCGGCAATGGCAGGAAGGTGCCTAACGCGCTCGCGGGCTACCGCCTGCATAAGTGAACCCCTGTGGGTAGAGCAATAGGTCGTGCCGGACCCATTTTCATTAGGTTAGGCTTTCCTAACTCTAAATCAGAGGCCAGGTTCTGCCTAGTAGTTGAGTCCCAGGGCTCGCAGTCTCCTACTGCCTGCGCGCTGGTGCGCTAGTCCTTGGCACGGGCGATTGCCCGGAATAACGCGGGTTGTTGGAGGCGATGTTCCCGGGAAAGCCGCGAATTTGAAGGCACACGTATGAGCGGCTTCACGATCACAATTTGATCTCGATTCACTAATACCACGGCGTGTGCGTCCTGTTAAGCCCTTGACTTGCGTCCAGCCACGACTCGTCTCCCAGAGAATCTACGTCGCAGCAAATTTGATCATCAGGGACCTCGCGTCCGACCATCGGCGCAGACCTAGAACGTCACCAGCGAGCCCGCGAGCGTTGAGATCCCCAAGATAATGACCCCGACCAGCATGGTCCGAACCATGGACCTCCAGGGGGAGGAGTGATCGACGAGGTGTCCGATCCACCCGGACAGGGCGAGTGCAACCAGCACCGAGACCACAGTAATCTCTCCGCGTATATGCCACGGCAGGATCAGAAGGAAGAGCAAGGGCAGTGCTGATCCAACGAGGAATGCACCCGCCGATCGTAGCGCCGCCGTCCATGGGGCCCATCGACCCGCGATCTCGCCGAGACCATACTCGTCGTCGAGTTGTGCGCGAAGCGGATCGTTCGCCATCAGTTCGGTTGCGACGGAATGAGCCAGTTCGTCTGAGAGTCCTTTCTTCCGGTAAATCTCGACAAGTTCTTGGTGTTCGGCCTCGGGCGAGGTGATGAGGGCCGCCTGCTCCTCCTCAACGATCCGGATCTGGGCGTCTCGTTCGGACTGCACCTCGGAGTATTGCGTGGCCGCGCTTGCGACCATTCCGATGATGATGAGGGCCAGGACTCCGATGACGGCCTCGTGCCCCGTTGCACCCCCGCTGAGCAGGCCTTGAATAATCGCGGCGGAGGAGATGATCCCGTCGTTGGCGGCGGATATCATTTCCCGGAGTTCGGCGTCCTTTTCGATGTTCCAGGATGCGACGTCGCGGCGTCGACGGTTCAGGTATCCAAATAGACCTGCACCGGTCTGAGGCGGGGGCGTAGCGCTCACAGAAGAACTTTACCGCCGTCACGTTTCGATAGCCGGGAACACAACTGGGTTCCCACGAGTCCTTTACGATCTGTGTATGACAGGCGCATCCAAGCGGTTCCAGCGGGCAATGATAACCGGCGCCACCGGAGGCATCGGTTTTGAAATAGCCCGGGGATTGGCTCCGTACATCGATGAGTTGATTCTTCCAGCGCGAAACCAGAAGAAGGCCGAGCAGGTTGTCTTCGATCTGAAGAACGAGTTTCCGGAACTCTCATTTCGCGTGCTTCACATGGACCTCTCAGATCTGCAAACGATTCGGGCGATGTGCGACCGATTGGTTGATGAGGGTGCTGAGATCAATCTGCTGGTTTTGAACGCGGGGATTATTCCCCTTGGAGAGCGCGAGCCGCAGGTTTCGACCGACGGCCTCGACCTGGTGTTCGAAACGAACTACCTGGCGAACTTTGCATTGGTCAAAGGACTCTTGCCTCTTCTCAAAGCTGGTCATGCACGAGTGGTGTTCCAGGGTAGCCTCGGTGGTTCGTTTGGAAAGCTAGGTTCGGAGCCTGGTGAACCAGGCGCGGGTGCGGCGCGGGCATATCAGCAGTCGAAGATCGCCTTGGGCCTGTTCGGGATGGAGCTGGATCGGCGCTCGCGCGCCGGCGGCTGGGGGATAAGTGTCCAGTTGGCTCACCCGGGGGTGACTCCCGGGTCCGAGATTGCACCGGCTCTCCGTCGGATGATCCCGTCGAACGTTGTGAACTGGGCAGTCGAGCACATTGGGAACAGCACCGAGGCTGGTGCGAGGCCAGCAATCGACGCGGCGCTAACTGACAGCGATCAGCTGACCATGTTCGCACCTGAGAAGTGGTTCGGAGTCTTCGGTCCGGTCACAACGCGCAGACCATTCAAGCCGTACCTGGACCGGGCAGCTGCGGTTAGGCTCTGGTCAAGAAGCGAGCAACTACTTACGGCTCCACGACCTCAACGCGGATCGCAGGATCAGAACTGAACTGATCAAACGGGAACATCGGTCGGTCGATGTGTCGATGGCCAAGTCGAACCAGGTCCTGATCAACTCCACCTGGGGTCAACGCCATCTTCCAGTCTGCCTGGATGCTGTACAGATCCGGCTCTAGGTAGCCGATCTTCACCATAACAACGTCCGCAGCACGAGGATCAACCCCTGCAGCAAGGTACTGCTCCAGGTTCGCGTACTGATTTCGATTCTCCGTGACAATCAGCGTGAGTCCGCCGCTCTTCAGGGTTACCGTTGTGCCGCCGCGAGGATCCTCGGCTACCGAAAGGACCTCCGCTTTCAACTGCACCGGACCGGGAGCACGAGTGTCGACCTTACCTCCCACTGATAGCTCCACTGTTGCACCTACCCCCGCCATTGCCGCAGCGCTCGCGGATTCGGGGTCGAGGATTGAGGCGTAAAGGACGTCCAGCGTCGAATCCTTCACCGGTCCCCAGTTCAGGAGTGCCGCGAGCGCCACAGTCACATCGTCTGCGCCGCCCGCTCCCGGATTGTCGCCGGTATCCGAAATAAAGAATGGCTTGGGTGCGTCGATCGCATACGCCAGGCAGCCTTCGATGGAGTCCACGGGAGCAACGAACTCAAACTTGTCGTGTGCATTCCAGAAGGCTCTAGCCAATCTAGCTGTCTGCGTCGCCACGTCCCCGGTGTCGTCGCCAAAGACGACGATGGCACCCTTGCACCGTGGTTGGTCCGACCACGCAAAACCTACCCAGACTGACGCGTCGATGATGCCGGGGCGCGCCTCAATCTCAGGGATCATTCCATAGAGACCTTTTGCGGGTTCGGTTCGGGTGGATGTCTTTTCGCCTGGCAACAGAACGGGAACATGTGCCAGGGCCTTAGTGGGTTTTCCCAGTCCAGCAACGAGTCGGTCGACGAGATTGCGAGCGCCGCGCTCGCGGGTCTCCCAGGCATCCTCATGAGGAGCTAGCCGGTAGCAGGTCATCATGTCGCAGCCATTGAACAGAGTCTGCGATACGTTTCCATGAAGGTCCATTGAGGCAGAGACCATCGGCTCGCTACCGATTACGCCTCGGATCACGGTGATCAGATCGCCTTCGGCGTCATCCATGCCCTCCACACTCATCGCACCGTGAATGTCGAAATAAAGGCCGTCGAGCGGAGCCTGGTTGGTCAGAGCTCGGAGACTCTCAACAATCTCTTGCTTCCAACCATCGTAGGCAGAGCGTTCCACAACTCCTCCCGGAAGAGCCCCTGCCCGCAGGATCGGAAGCCACTCGACCTGCCTCGACCAGTCATCATTTATCCAGTCGTATCGGCGCAGTAGGTCCTCGCCGCGTAGCACATCAAAGTCTGATTCCACTGAGATGTACGGAGTAAAGGTGGAACTTTCGATGTGAATGCCGCAGATCGCAATGCGTGGCTTCATTGCGCGTTCTCCTTCCGAGGAACTAGCTGGAATACCGGTGTCTGAAGAGTGAGGATACCGCTGTGTCGGTGGTGGGTGTTACCTTGGGGCATGACGACGATTCAAGCCACAGGCACTGGTATAGCAAGCATTCCCGCCGAACTTGCAACCATCACCGCCAACATAGATGCGCGATCGAGTGATCGATCAACAAGCGTTGCCAATGCGACGACGCTGCACAACGAGGTAGTTGATACCGCAAAGAAGCTTATTGAGTCCGGCGATGCGATCTGGCATTCGGCCAGTCCCATTCGGACAATGGCACAGAAGACATACGTGAACGGTCAGCCAGATCAAGTAGCCATCGAGTACGTGACGACCAGTTACGTAAAGATCAAGCTCTCCAACCTTGAACTGGTTAGTGAACTGGCAACTAAGCTCGCAGAAGCCGGAGTGGATGCTTCTGTTGGTTGGTCTCTCACGGATGAAACCAAGAGATCAACCGAAAGCGACGTTCGAAAGCAGGCGGTGGTCGAGGCCGGTCAAGTGGCCGCAGATTATGCCGAGGCGCTAGGGGAGCAGATTGGAGTGGTCTTGAGTATCACCGATGTATCGAGTGGGGTCCAACCGGTTGGTCCAGGGTCGGGCGTTATGCGATCTCTTGCCGTCTCTGCACCTGCCGAGGTCACGATAGAGGACATAACGGTGACATCCCAAGTGATCGGGACCTACGAAACGATACAGGCGTAAACGGAAGAGGAAAGTTCGGGGAGAAAGATCCCTTCGGTTTGCGAGAGCCCCGATGCGGCTGGCTAGAATTAGCGGGTGAGTTGGGGATCATCCCCGGCAGGGAACAACAAGGAACAATGGGAGGACAACATGAGTGTTGAAGTGAACCAGGAAGCAGTCGAGTTTGCCAAAAAGCTGATTGCTGAAGGGAAGTACTCGACCAAAGAAGATGATTGGGGGGAGGTCAACCCCGACACCGAACAGCAGAACAAGTTTATTGATAGGGAGGGAATGGGTCAGTTTGCAAAATGGCATCTCGGCGTCAAGCCGGGAGGCAGCCGCGAGGACAAAACTACCTATTCATTCCCTTACGGAGACTACAAGGTAGTGTGCCGTTCGGGTCTCATCGCAGCCGAAGAACGCGCTGCACAGTATGATCATTTCTCGATTCGTGACGCGGCAAAAGAACTGCTTAATCTACTTAACTCGGGGGACTGACCTGACGAACCGGGGTATTCAAACGACTAGCGCGAAGGGCTTGCCAGTTGAGCTGAATCTGATGCGGATTGTCGCGCAGGGCTTAGTACCCGCGACGGCCGTGTCAGATCCGGTTCAGGTAGTCAGCAGAATGTTGGCGACGCAGGGGCAGATCACCTCGAACGTGCCGCATTCGCTGGTCAGTCGGACACTCGACTCCAGTGGGTCCGACGTTGCTGAAGCCTTTGAGTCTGGGCAGTTGGTGAGGTCTTGGCCCTTCCGCGGAACCCTCCACATCACGACCGCGGAGGACTACCGGTGGCTTCGCGCTCTGGAAGGCGACAATTCCTGGTTCAAACGAGCCGCAGCGGAGGTTGGCCTGGAAGACCAGCACATTTCGCATGCCCGGGATGTAGCACGGGAGGCCCTCTCCGACAGTCCCCAAACTCGTTCGGGGATGCGCGAGACTTGGCTGGCAAACGGAGTCGGCTCGCATCTTTCGGAGGAGGAAAGGGCGCGACTGATCTACATTCTTTTCGTCCAGTTCCATGGTGACGGAACGTTTGTCAGCGGTCCACTGCGAGGCAATGAGCACCTGATCGTTGATACTTGCTCGCTGGTGGACGACCCACATGGTTGGGCCGAGAGAATCGACGATGGTGATCCGAAAGCCAAACGAATGGCGTTTGCAGAGATCGCCCGAAGGTATGCGATATCGCATGGGCCGATCACGGACCAGGACTTGGCACGCTGGACCGGTGCCGGCTTGCGGATCACCCGTCAGGCCCTGACCGACGCCGTCGCTAATTCGGGCGGAGCGAGTTTCTCCGAAATCCGGACATCAGCCTCAGCGGGTCAGGCTTCGCGCCCGTCTCGCCTCACGGCGGGGAGTGGCCATCCGGGTGAAGACACACCAACGGCATTGCCTGACGCGGATGTCAGTCTGACAACCGCACACCTGGACGGAAAGCGGTTGGTGCCGGGTCCTCCCTCGGACTCGAAAGCACCAACGTTTTACCTGAGGTCGGACCTCTGGGACCTGCTCGATGAAAACCGCAAGGACGCGAGCAGGACGATGTATCTGGCAATGTTCGACGAGCTCCATGTCGGATACAAGGACCGAAGCTGCTTGACGGACAAAGCCGGGGAAAAGCTCATTTGTCCCGGAGGTAACGGGATGTTCCGACCCCTGATCGTCGATAGGGGCAGACTGGTTGCGGTTAACCCAAAGAACATTGGGCTGACCTGGTACAAGCCGCCGAGCAAACGCCTGGAAACGGACACAGCTAGGGCAATGAAGAAGATGGCAAAGCGCTTAGTGCTCTAGCAATACGTGCTGTCAAGGTTAACGAGCAAGGAGGCAATCGGTGGGGCAGTCGAGCACGGAAGAGACGGTTCTTTACGTCAACTCCTTTGCTCTTGATGTGCTCATCATGCATGACCTTGCAGGGTGGGCCATTGTTTGGGATCACGCCAAGCGTCGTGCCGGCGCATGCAACTATTCGAAGAAGACCCTCAGCTTCTCCAGGACCCTGATGGCCCTGTACCCCAGAGATGTCCAAAGGGACGTGGTGTTGCACGAGGCAGCACACGCCCTCGCTGGCCCCAAGGCAGGGCATGGTCCAGAGTGGAAGAAGATTGCGGTGGAGATCGGGGCCAGTCCAAAGGCTCTGCTCCCGAACTGGCTTCCCCCGGCTCCGGCGAAGTGGATTGGGACCTGTCCTCGCTGCGGCCAGAAAAGGAACCTGCACCGAATGCCAAAGCGAGTCGTGGCGTGTGGGACGTGTTCAAAGCAGTTTGATCCGTCGGTGATCTTCCAGTGGACCTGTGATGGGGTCCCCGCTCAACCGGGCGGCGACTACGCAAAGGAACTCAGGAAACTAAACTGCAAGCGGAGCTTATTCGGCTAACTTCCCCTTCCCTCGCCTAGGTTTGTCAATCACATGGGGCGCTCAAACCGCTTTTGACGCGTGTAGTTCCCCTATTTGATTGGGAACTCGTGGGGCCTGCTTGGAAAAATGGCGGTGTGGCGGGATACATAGCTCGAAATGTATCGATTCGACATATCGAATCGATATAAAATGCTAACCTAGACCTCGTTCCGAGAAATCGAACTTTACAGGAGGGCCCCGGTGGGGACGCGGTCTAGCATGCTTGAGCTTGCCATTCTTGGTGAACTCGAAGAGCCGCTTCACGGTTACGAGCTACGCAAGCGTCTTTCGCGTTCGCTCGGGCCAGTTCGCCGCCTCTCATTTGGGTCCCTCTACCCGGCACTGCACCGACTCGACGATCGAGGTCTTATCCGCGTTGTCGACAATGTAGTTCCGGAAGTTCGTCTGTCGAAGTGGTCGGGAAAGCCCGTACGGGTTGACGCTTCCACACCAAAGAAGAATCAGGTTGTTTATCAAACGACTGATGCTGGACGCGAGTACCTGCAATCGGCGCTCACGACCGCCGAGATGGACGATGAATCGCTGGGCCTAACGATGGGGCTGATGTCCCGCGCGACCCCAGCAACCAGGCTGACTCTGCTGATGCAACGCAGGGCCCTGGTCTTGGAACGACATGAGGCTAGCGAGAATGCAAAGAAGTCCCCGGATTACTGGGTTCGCTCGAAGGGTGAGTTGGACTCTGAGCAGACGCTTCGTGAACTTTCCTGGATCGACCGTTTGATCCAGAACGACCCCGGTCTACAAAACTCAAGCAACACCAACTAAGAAGGCTAGAAAGAAACAATGAGCGAAATTCGCACCGCGATCGTCGGCGTAGGAAACTGTGCTTCCTCCCTAATTCAGGGGCTGGAGTACTACAAGGACACAAAGGCGACCGACACCATTCCGGGCCTGATGCACGTTCAGTTCGGCGACTACCACGTTAGCGATGTCAAGGTCGTTGCAGCGTTCGATGTCATCGAGAACAAGGTTGGCAAGGATCTCTCCGAGGCGATCGTTGCCGAGCCTAACTGCACCGTTGTATTCGCTGATGTTCCAGAGACTGGAGTGATCGTTCAGCACGGAAACACCCTCGACGGACTAGGCGAGTACTACCAGGAGACGGTAGAGGAATCCTCGGCTGACGCAGTCGACGTTGTCCAGGTCCTAAAGGACGCAAAGGTCGACGTCCTTGTTTCCTATCTGCCTGTCGGCTCAGAGGAAGCGGACCGCTTCTACGCTCAGTGCGCCATCGATGCGGGTTGCGCTTTTGTCAACTGCCTTCCGGTTTTCATCGCGTCTGATCCTGAGTGGGCCGCAAAGTTTGAGGCTGCCGGTGTCCCCATTGTTGGTGACGACATCAAGAGCCAGTTTGGTGCCACCATCAGCCACCGCGACATCGTTCGCTTGATGGAAGAGCGCGGGGTCAGGATTGACCGCACCTACCAGCTAAACGTTGGCGGCAACATGGACTTCAAGAACATGCTTCAGCGTTCACGTCTTGAGTCGAAGAAGATCTCGAAGACGCAGGCCGTCACCTCGAACATGAAGTCGCACTTCGAAGACCGTGACATTCACGTGGGCCCTTCGGACTATGTGCCGTGGCTTGATGACCGCAAGTTCGCTTTCGTTCGTATCGAGGGCACCACGTTCGGTGACGTTCCGATTCAGATGGAGTACAAGCTTGAGGTCTGGGACTCCCCGAACTCGGCCGGGATCGTTATCGACGCGATCCGCGCTGCCAAGATCGCCCTAGATCGCGGAATCGGTGGCCCGATCTGGGGTCCCGCCGCCTACTTCATGAAGTCCCCGCCGGTACAGATGGAAGACCGCGTGGCACGCCACCAGGTCGAGGAGTTCATCAAGGGCGCAGACAACGTCAAGCCCAAGGACGGCGCAGTAAATAAGAGCGCGACCGTCGAGGACTAATCTGGACCGCCAATCCTGGGGGGCTGCGCGGCGGACGTCGATGAGCTCTTAAATCTCCCGTGCTTCGCAAGGTCGATAATCGCTCTTCGATCGTTCCACCGCACCACCCACCAGGCCGGGAGCTACTTTATTTCTAGCGCCCGGTAGCGGTTCAGCGCCGCAGCGATATCTACCGCTCGCGGCCTTGCCAGGAACGCCGGATACTTCCTTGCACCGAACCTAGCCAGAGCGTCGAGGCCGTCCTTTTCGAGGATGGCCTCGACCTCTGCGGTTAAGTCCGCTACCGTCTTCTCCCCGTCCGACAGTGCTTGCAGGATTCCCCGCACCGCCCAAGCGATCGCCTCGGTTTGCCCCTGTTCCACGACCTGTTCGACGTCGCTGACATCAATGTTCTGTTTGTCTATCCCGATCGAATTCGTTCCGGCAACCTTTGTTTTCTGACGATCTCCCCCGGTCTTGATGCGGATCGGGCAGCGTGGCAACAACTCAGGGAAACCAGGAATGTCAGTGCGTTCACGAGGATTCTGTTCCGCGACCTTATGCGCCCGGTCAGTCACGTCCTCACATCGGTACGAGTCCATCTGCAAAACCCTATCCGCGACGTCCAAATATGCCCCAGAGCCGCCCATGACGAGGATGAGCGAGATACCGTCTGCCTCGTACAGTCCCCGAATGCGGTCGATCAGTGGGGTGATTGGCTCTTGCGAGGAGACCACCAGCTCGCGCATCCGTTCATCGCGGATCATCAGATTAGTGGCCGAAGTGTCCTCGTCGATAAGCAGCAGCGGTGACCGCGCCCCGAGCGCTTCGATGATACTGGCCGCCTGCGAGGTGGACCCGGAAGCGTTCTGGGTTGAGAATCGCGAGGTGTTCGACCCGGTCGGGAGGTGGTTGATAAAGGGCGAAACGTCCACCTTTGTGACTGGCCGACCGTCGGCCGCACGGATCTTCATCGCGGCTGGAAGGGTCGCAACCAACTCACGTCCATCACCCGGGACGTGAGCGTACACCCCTCGTTGGATGGCGGAGAGGACCGTGGATTTGCCGTGGTAACCACCACCGACAATCAGGGTAATCCCGGGTTCGATGGCCATCCCTCGTACTGTTCCTGCATGAGGAAGGTCAACGGTCCGAAGCAATGAATCCGGAGACTTGAACGGAACCGAGTCTTCCATCGGCAACTGGGAGATACCGGACTTGCGGGCGAGGATCGCCTCGTTTGCAATGAACGAGGTCCAGTTGTTGTCGGTGAGGGCGCGTTGCAGGGCGCAATAATCCTCATACGTATGAACCTGCTCGATGAGACGCTCACGGTACCTGTCGGCGTGGGCGGAGAGGAAGTCGAAGGTCTCACCAAGGGCGTCCGGCAGTTCAACGTCGAAGATCGTCGCGGCCTGGTGACCCAGCACAGTGCGACCGCGAGCCGGCATCGAAACCTGGATTCGCAACTCCACCCGTTCGGAACTAACCGATGCCGCGGAGCGCTCTAGAACTTCCTGCCCGACCGAAACGATGGAGACGGAAGAAAAACGCTTGTCCGCTCTCAGGGCCTTACTAAGGGAGCGGATGAGGAAGTCGGCTGTGGCGACCTGCTGCTCACGGGTCGTGAAGGTCTCCTCAGGAAGCCCCATTTTGCTCGGCCAAGTGACCACTCGCAGTGACGAGGGCGGGGCGTATGGATCCGCCTGGATGCGGTCGACATGTAGAACGAACGAACCATAGTCCCACTCGCCCACGACCTGCTTGTAGGCACCGTACGAGGATCCGTCTATGCCCCGAAGCAGGTGTAGCAGATCCCGGTCGGTGCCTTTCTTTGGGGTGTCATCGAAGTGCCGTCGATCGCTGCGGCCGCCTTGTTTCCGAGGATTGTTTCCGTAATCGCGCATGTGGTCCAGCCTAGTGTCTTACGCCGCAAATTCGTTGCTTAGATGGCGTGCAGAGTCGGCGCATCGCAAGGCAAGTGAGCGACGGCTTGCCGGGGGCAAGGCTAGCGAGGGCGCCGCCGCGAGGAGGTGACTCGGGGCGCGAGATAGGTAGCGAATTTGCGGCGTGAGATACTAGCTGTCTCGAGAAGTTGCGCACGTCGAATACCTGCGACAGATGGCCCTTGCGTACCATCAACTCATGAGTATTACCGCTGCAGTCGATGGATCTTCTTTAGGCAACCCGGGCCCGGCAGGGTGGGCTTGGGTCGTTGACGGAAACACTTGGGCTTGTGGCGGGTGGCGCAGTGGCACCAACAACATCGGAGAGCTCACCGCGCTGTTACGTTTACTCGAGGACACGGCTGCCGCCGGACTGGCGGATGAGGAGTTACACGTCCTCGCCGACTCCCAGTACGTGATTAATTCGGTGACTAAGTGGATGCCGAATTGGAAACGGAAGGGATGGAAGAAGGCCGACGGAAAGCCGGTCAAGAACCTCGAACTGATTCAGCAACTCGACCGAGCCATGCAGGGGCGCAAGGTTCACTTCGAGTGGGTTAAGGGCCATGCCGGACATACGCTGAACGAGATGGCAGACGACAAGGCACGCTCGGCGGCAGAGGCTTATCAGCGCAGTCGGTCATTTGATAAGGGACCCGGGTTCCCGCAGTCCGCCCAGAGCGTGCAGGCGGGGCAGGCACGACCCGCACATAGTCCCGAGTCGGCTGAGGCGTCGCGATCAGCGAGGGGTTCGCAGAATCCCGTGGTTACGAACCTGGCATCCTCGGGGCGTGACACGCCACCCGAAGCGTTCGAGGCCGACACTCTCTTTTAGGCTGGCTTTCGGGCTGGCTCCTAGACTGGTCCGGGAGCACGCGGTGGGCTGAGACAGAACACCGTTGACTTGATTTGGACGACTCTGAGTCCAGAAAGCAGGAGCAGCAATGAGTACCGTCGAGCAGAAGGTTTTTCCCGGCGCCGAGTTTGTTTCCCGGGTTCTGGATGCGGCCGACTCGAAAGAGACGATGACCAAGCGGGTCACCCGAGTCTTCCTGATGCGAGCGGGAATGGCCGGGATGCTGGCCGGACTCTTCTACCTAGCGAACTTCGCGGTGATTGCGGCCTTTGCTCAGGCAAGCCCGAATCTGGTCGGGGTTGGTCGGCTGCTAGGGGCCATCACTTTTGGTTTCGCACTGTCGTTCATCTACTACACGGGTTCCGAACTTCTGACCTCGAACATGATGGTGACGACGATTGCGGTCTATTTCCGACGAATGAAGGCGGGACGAGCCGCCTGGATTTTGCTTCTTTGTTTCTTGGGAAACGCGGCGGGTGGACTGCTGGTGGCAATCCTCGTCCACTTTTCCACGCTGATGAATGGGGCGACGGGCGAGTTTGTTGCCGGCGCCGTAGATACGAAACTGGGCTACATCACCGGTGGTGCAGCGGGCATCGGGGACCTGTTCGTGAGGGCGATCCTTTGCAACTTCATGATCAACCTGGCGATGCTGCTGATCTACAACGGTCGAGTGAAGTCGGACGGGGTCAAGGTCGTCTCGATGGTCGTGGCGGTAATGGTGTTCGCTTTCCTCGGATTTGAGCACTCGGTCGCGAACACAGTCTTGTTCCTGATCGAGGGACTTAGCAGTGGCATCGATATTTGGTTAGCTCTGGCCAACGTTGGTGTCGTGCTAGTCGGAAACTTTGTTGGCGGCGGACTGATGATCGGCCTCTACTACGCCTACCTGAATGACTCGGATAGGCTACTCCGCTCCAGCGCCGCAACTGGTGAAGTCTCAGAGACAAACTGATCCAGGCTAGCGGCTTCACAAATCGAAGAAGCAATCCACCAACACAGATGCTTCTATAGCCACCACAGAATCAAGACATCGCTAGGCGGACTCACCATCAACGAGTACCGTCAACAACAGCAAGCAAAACCAGCCAGAAAGCAGGCCGAGACCCCAATTAGTCGGTAAGTCCGTCCCACAGGGACTCGGTTCGTCCTTCAACAAGTGAACCGCGACGAACCAGGAGACCGGCGTCGGGGGCGACATCGATTGCCCGCTCGGCGATGATCTGCGCGTATGCCCTGCCGGAGTCCTTGATGATTCTTTCCTGAGCCTGGTAGTCGACGTAGACGATGCCGAACCTGCGGTTGTATCCCCAGGCCCACTCGTAGTTGTCCATGAGCGACCAGTAGAGATAGCCATTGACATCGGCTCCCTCGTCCTTCGCGTCCAGTACCGCAGCCAGGTGCAGTTTGATGTACGCGGTGCGATCGGGATCGTGGACTACTGGCCCGTTCTCTGTCTGCTCAACCCGGTCGTCATAGGCGGCCCCGTTCTCAGTCACGTACATTTTCACGCCGGCTCTGCGCGTGTATTCGCGCTCCAGCCGCAGCAGTAGGTCTTTGAACATCAGCGGGTCGATGTCCCAGTCCTGGAATGTACGAGGGAGAAGGGCGTCCGGTCCCATAAACCCACGTGAGGCTGGCATCGGGCTGGCAGTCTGCCTGGTGGTCGGCGCGCCGCCGCTTGGGGCAGGCGCGAGTTCAGTGATTCCCAGTCGTTCCGTAATCTCTGCGGGAGGCGTCGCGGACGCTGACAGCAGGTCCGGCTGGTAGTAGTTGACTCCGAGAGTGTCGATGGGGGTGGAGATGATGTCGAGATCGCCTGGCTGGACCGCTGCGTTGAAAGCGACGGCAGCTTCGGGGTCCACATCTGCGAACTCCTCGACGATGTCCTGTGGGTAAGAACCCCTGAAGATCGGGTCCAGGAACCAGCGGTTGAACTGCCCGTCGACAAGGCGGGCCGCACGCTGATCGTCGGCACTGTCCGGGTTCAGCGGCTGAGCGACGGTGAAGTTGAGGGTGAGCCCCAGGTTGAGTTTCGGGTCGGCGGCGCGGAGTTCCTGGATCGCGAGGCCATGCCCCAGTAGCAGGTGGTGGCTGGCCAGCATTCCCTCGGTCAGCGACTGGTGGCCGGGCGCATGTTCGCCCCCGGTGTAGCTGAGGAAGGAGGCACACCAGGGCTCGTTCAAAGTGGTCCAGACGCCAACCCGGTCACCAAGCCCCTCGTGCACCAACATTGCGTAATCGCGGAAATACTTGGCGGTGTCACGCGCGGGCCAGCCGCCCTTTTCTTCTAAGGCGAGGGGAAGGTCCCAGTGGTAAAGCGTAAGCCAGGGCAGAATGTCAGCGCCGCGCAGTTCATCGACCAGGCGCTTGTAGAAGTCGAGACCCTTGGGGTTAAGTGTTTTGCCGTCAGGGCATATCCTCGCCCAAGACACCGAGAAGCGATATGCGTCGAGGCCCAGGTCCTTCATCATCGCCACGTCTTCGCGGTAGCGGTGGTAGTGGTCGCAGGCGACGTCGCCGGTCTCTCCGTTAACTACGGCGCCGTCGACGCGAGAAAACTTGTCCCAGATGGAGGGTCCTCGTCCATCCTCGTTCGCCGCTCCCTCGATTTGGTAGGCGGCAGCGGCGGCCCCCAGAAGGAAGTCTTCGGGGATGTTGCGGACGGTGGTGAGGTGGGATTCCTCAAGCGCAGCGTTAAGTCTTGGATCCATGCTCAAACACTACACATTCGAACGTAGACTGAAATCCCCATTTCTGGGCGCCCGACTACAATCCGGGTAGGCAAATGGCGAGCTGAGTTTTAAGGAGACGCAGTGGCGGAGATCTTTGAGGCGATCAACTGGAACAAGATCGAGGACGATAAGGACCTTGAGGTCTGGGACCGTTTGACCGGTAACTTCTGGCTCCCGGAGAAGGTTCCGGTGTCGAACGACCTGCCTTCGTGGGCGACCCTGAATGACGCTGAGAAGCAGATGACGAACCGCGTTTTCACAGGTCTGACGTTGCTTGACACCCTGCAGGGGACGGTCGGAGCGGTCAGCTTGATCCCTGACGCGATCACTCCGCACGAGGAGGCGGTTTATACCAACATTGCGTTCATGGAGTCGGTGCACGCGAAGTCTTACTCTTCGATTTTCTCGACGCTGCTGTCGACGGCGGAGATCAACGAGACCTTCCGCTGGGGTGAAACCAACCATGAACTGCAGCGTAAGGCTGAGATCATCAACTCGTACTACGTCGCCGACGACCCTCAAAAGAAAAAGATCGCTTCGACGATGCTGGAGTCATTCCTCTTCTACTCCGGTTTCTACGCGCCCATGTACTGGGCTTCGCATGGCAAACTGACGAACACTGCGGACATCATTCGCTTGATTATTAGGGACGAGGCGGTGCACGGCTACTACATCGGTTACAAATACCAGGTGGGCAACCGGAACGCTTCACAGGAACGTTTGGACGAACTGAAGGACTTCACCTTTTCGCTGTTGTATGAGTTGTATGAGAACGAGGAGAAGTACACGGCCGATCTCTACGATGGCCTGGGCCTGACCGAGGACGTGAAGAAGTTCCTGCGGTATCAGGGGAACAAGGCGCTAATGAACCTGGGGTACGAGGCGCTGTTCCCTGCCGATGAGACAAACGTGAACCCGGCGATTTTGGCGGCACTGTCGCCGAATGCGGATGAGAATCACGATTTCTTCTCGGGTTCGGGATCCTCGTACGTAATCGGTGAAATAGTCGAGACGGAAGACGAGGATTGGGATTTCTAGTCCCCAAACTGGCGCTGACCACCGCTGACGGGGTGGCGGCCTAGCTCGAAAGTGCTGGGTGGGAGGCTGGTGCTCGCGGTTTGCCCAGATCCGGGCTTTTCGATGCGCTTCGCAAGGGCATTTGCTTTGGCGAGTGGGCCGTCCGCGCGCGGCATGCTGCAGTTCGCTACTAAGTGGCCAAGCTTCCGATTTCGCTTTTGTCATGCGCTACAAAGTGGCCTGATCTGCGCGCGACACGCCGGCAAAAGGCGCCTCGTGTGGGCCACTTTGTAGCGCACTAGTCGAGGGCGACGGTGGGCTGCGGCCACTCTGTAGCGCTCCATCTAGAGTGACTGGTCTCGGACTCCTTGACGACGAGATCGCAGAATCTCGGTGATTGCTTTTCGGACTTCTCGGTACTGTTCCTGATCGAATCGATATTTGTCCGACCTCCAGCACTCGTCTGGGTAGAGCCAGGTTGGGAGACGCAGGCGATCCGGTGCCTCCCACGCATATCTTGGAAAGACGTGTGCGTGAAGGTAGCCATCGGTGTTACCTAGGATGTCGTAGTTCAGTCTCACAATCGGAGCGCACGCAGATGCGATAGCATCGCCCAGAATTGTCATGTCACGCAGGAAGGCAGTGCGCTCCTCCAACGAAAGATCGTTGAGCTCCTTGATTGGCTGTTTGGGCAAGAACACTGAATAACCCGGAAGAAACTGTGTGTCGGCAATGACGGCATACCCGGCGTCGAGTTCCGCCATGAATGTTGGATTGGTTCCGGCAATGATCGATCCAATGCGATCCATCCGCCAATCCGATGTCTCGTTGTCATTCTCAGAACTACTCACACTTGTCACCCTAGTTGACTGACTCAATGAGAACGAGGGATTTTGGAGTTGCGACTCAAGGGAACAGTTCCCGACTTCGACAAGGGGGATCACGGGTCAAGCGGTGACGTCTGACGTACAGTTGATTCGTGGTGAAAGAAATCGCTGACTACTCTGCGTTGAGTTGCCTCCCGCCTTCGGATTGGGCCACTTATCTTGACGGACGATCGGGTCTACCCGGCCCTCGTGCCAACCTAACTCTTGTTACAGAAGCTGCGTCTGTTGCGCAGGACGACGTGATAGACCCTCTGTTGGAGGACGGCCGGGAATTTCCGGTGATCTGTGCGGCTGCGGCCATCGGCAGACGCGCGGATCAGCCGGGGTTCCTGGAACGGGCACGCTCATTTGCTTCTGATGAACGGTGGCGCGTTCAGGAGGGAGTGATCATCGGACTGCAGTTACTGGGCGACGACGCCCCAGTCGAGTTCAAGGGAATCGTCGAGGCGTGGACCAGCAATCCGGACCCATACGTTAAACGGGTTGCTGTTGCGGCAATCTGCGAACCGCGTTTGCTGGACCATCCCGATTTGTCGACCGCCGCGATTCGTGCCTGCGATAGCGCAACCCAGTTCATCACTGGTTTGCCCCAGGAACAACGCAAGTTGGAGGCTGTCCGAAAACTGCGTAAGGCGCTCGGGTACTGCTGGAGTGTCGCGATGGTTGGTAATCCCCAGATCGGATTGCCCGTCTTTCGAGCACTCGATACTGGTGATTCGGATGTTGCGTGGATCGTCAAGCAGAACCTCAGTAAGAAGCGACTGGGTGGCCTTCTCTAGAACTGTCTCTTGGGTCTTACTACTTAGCTACGATCGCTTAGGTTTCTAGCTGGATGAAAGCATCAAGTGCTTCGACTCTACGACGCATGACGTACATGGAGCGGGCAGATTGGTCTGCGAGACCCCTGCTCGCACACGAGCACGATGAAGGAAGGCGAGGACGTGGCTTGACTGGGAAGTGGAGTCAACAATGGAACTGCACGTTGCAGTGGTCAAAGTGAGTTCGCCGGTGGCCGTCGCCATTCGTGTTGCGGCTGCCACTGAGTTACTCCTCAAAATTCTGGCGATACCGAGGGCACTTCAGCGTCGCGGCCGAAAGTGGATCTTACCGCTCGCCACCTTGAACACGGTTGGGGTCTTGCCGGACGCTGCCGAGCAAGTCATCCCAAAGTATCGGTGACGGAAAGTCGACCCTCTTGACATACCGTTGAGTTTGTCTGATAGAGCCGGGGCATGGGCTCCGCACAGACTTTTGGGACGAAGCCCAAATGATCTGCGCGCTCGACTCAGTCGCCGCATAACTTCCGGATGAGGCGAATATGCGAGCGATCCGCTTGGCTCCTTCCAACTACTGACGCCGACTTATCCGATCGACCCCGCGATTGTACGTAGATGCGAAGATCTCGCAGCGCCATACTTTCGAATTGGATGCCTGCAGCTTCCAGGCCATTCTTGGAGGAGCCATGATCGGTGAGAATCAAGAGCCGGCTGTCTGAACCAAAGGCGGAGGAGATGATGAATCGGAGAGACGGAAAGCTATGGAATGAGAGAAAGGAAAATAGCGGAGTAAGAATAGGGAAAAGTCGGGAGTAAAGTCGTTGAAAACGGCGGAATGAGGAGAGTCACGCAATGAGTCTGAGGCAGGAGGGATATCGGAACCGGCTTGTGGATGCCAGAATCAGCACCATGCTGAATGCCTTCGGCGCCGTAGCAATCGACGGGCCAAAATGGTGCGGCAAGACCCGCTATCTTGACGCGTTGCGGCGCTTGTTCCTGATCGACGACCAGCAGGCGTTCAACCCCAATATGCGTTCTTCGGTGCGCGTGGGAAAAACACCCAAACGGCATCTGGCTGACCCATCGTTGGCTGTGGCGGCCTTGGGTGCCACGGCGGAAACACTTGCCAATGATCTGAACACCTTCGGTTTTCTGTTCGAGGCAATGTGTGAGCGTGATCTACGAGTCTACGCACAGTGCGCCGGCGGCGAACTGTATCACTACCGCGATGGCCGCGGCCGCGAAATCGACGCCGTTGTCACGGCGCCCGACGGGCGATGGGCTGCCGTCGAAATCAAACTAGGTGCCCACCAAATCGATGAAGCAGCTTCGAAGCTACTCGCACTGCAGTGCGACATGCGCGCCGATCAGCACGCGATCCCGCCGTCGATCCTCTGCGTCGTGTGTGGAATGACGGCGTATGCATACACACGGCCTGATGGAGTGTATGTCGTGCCGATCACGGCGCTACGAGATTGAGGCCATGGCTCTATCGATACTTGTCTGATTTCCAGTATTCATCTGAGTAGAGCCAAGTCGGAAGTCGCAGGCGCGCTGGTTCCTCCCACGCGTATCTGGGAAAAGCATGGTTGCTCAGGATTAGGTGGTCTCCCGCCTCGGGTTGGGGCGCCTACATTAGTACGATTACTTGTAACGAGAGCGAAGCTTGGCTAGGGGAGTTGACCATGGAACTGCACGTTGCAGAGGTTAAGGTGAGTTCACCAGTGGGTGTTGCGATTGGAGTCGCAGCCACTACTGACCTCGTCCTTAAGATTCTGGCGATACGGCGGGCGATTCAGCGTGGTGATCGAAAGTGGATCTTGCCGCTTGCAATCTTGAACACCGTTGGCGTTTTGCCTGGATGCTACTTGGCGAGGCACCCGAAGGTGGTGGCGGACGCCTCCTAATAAGCCTCTTGGACTCATCAACGAGTGCTTCCATGTCTGGCTTTGCGCGGAATGAGTGAGTCCAATAATTGCGCATTCTTCTCTATGGGCTTTCATAGTCCCTATTGCGACGAGACCAGCCTCGCCTCCGCCGCGACACGCAGGCTATTGTTGAGCCAATCGCGCAACTATCGAGAGGCTCGTGCCGTGGGCTACTTCATCCTTGTTATTGCACAAACTGCCATCCTCCCGATCGTCTTCGGTTGCGTAGAACTAGCGACCGTTGGCGGCGACCCGGTGCTCGTCCTCGGGAAATGGTGGGTGTTCTGGGGTGTTGGCACGCGCCTTCTTGTTGCAGGAATCGCGCAGGTATCGGGACGGGGACCCACGGCGAAGATTCTGGGCGCATCAGAACCAACGATTCAGGAAAAACAGCTCACTAGTGAACTCGGAATTGCGAACGTCGGCATGGGTCTCGCCGGTCTTCTGGCATTGGTTCCGGGATGGGCTGTTCCGGCAGGACTAGCTGGCGGTGTCTTTCTGTTCATCGCGGGACTGCTTCACGCGACGAAGCGAGACAAGAACGCTCAGGAGGCTTTGGCAACCTGGACAGACCTGATCGTTGGTATGGCTGTGCTGATACTCGCGGTGTATACCCTCATCCGCGCCGTCACAGGATAGACGCGTACGCGCATAACAGGCACTGACCCGCCCACCTAGGACCAGCCGATGTGGCATTTCGGGGAGTCTCGGTTTGGAATCCCAGCCGCTGTGACCGTTGGACTCCATGTTTCCACGGAAGACGAAGCTCCGTGAAGCCAAATTGGCTGCGATTCCAAGACGGTCCCACGGTGAGCGGCCACCGCAACTGGAACCCCGGGGTCGTACTGGTTCGTGGTCGAGATACTATCCAGAGGTGGAACATCTTCTTCGGCTAACGGATTCTTGGGACAGAGCAAAGCTTGCTGGCCTTTTCGCGCTGGCTAAGAAATACGAGGAGGGTGTGGGTCCAACACATCAGGGTTCCGCAGTCCTCTTCTTCCCGAGTTCCAGTCTTCGTACGAGGGTGACTTTCGAGTTGGGCGCAAAGCGAATGGGTCTAGCTCCAGTTACGTTTCCACCGGCGACTCTTGATAAGCCGGAGGCGCTCACAGACGTCGCGTTCTACCTATCGCAGTGGGCGGATATCCTCGTCGTTCGGCATCGGGAAGTCTCGGTTCTTGAAGGGCTTGCCTCCGCAAACGTGGTGCCGGTCGTCAACGGAATGACGGACGAGAACCATCCCTGTGAAGTTCTGTCAGATCTCTACTCGCTCTCGCAATCCCGAGACATGTTCGAGCTCCGTTACCTGTTTATCGGTGCGGATGGGAATATCGGGAGAGCTTGGCGTGAGGCTGCAACTGCATTTTCACTTGACCTCACTCAGTGTTGTCCGCCCGAATTAGCAATGGCGGATACAAACTGGAATGGTGATTTGTCCGAGGCGGTTCGCGACGCCGATGTCATTATCACCGATGGCCCCGGCCCATACGTCGAGGAGCTGAGCCCGTTCCAGGTAACTGCCGAGGTGTTGGGTGCCGCGTCCAAAAATGTTCTTCTGAATCCTTGCCCTCCGTTCATTCGCGGACGAGAGGTTTCCGCAGATGCGATCGAAAACTCGGCCTTCGTTGGCTATGAGTTCAAGCGATCACTTCTGCCGGTCCAGCAAGCAATAATGGCAACCTGCATGAATCTGACCTAGGTTGCGCCTACCCGAATACGAACAGTTGGGGATCCGGGCTCATTCCACGAATCGGTGGTGCGAAAGGTAGATTCGATAAAGCAGTCACTCGCACCGACCTAGTAGCTTCTCTTTGGGCCGCAGTGTCTTGAGAGCCTCAACTAGGTTGCTGTCCTTGGGTGCTTCCATCTCGTTCCTCCAGTCGCTCAGCTGGCCGGTCGGGGTCGAGGATGTTGACGGCGAAACCGTGGGAAGCCGCTTCCAGACGGTGGTCGCGGGTCCAGAACTCAGTGCAGCCCGCCATTTCGGCTGCACAAAGATGCAGTGCGTCAGGTGTCTTGACCCCGAACAGAGCCCGCAACTCCGCGGCGCGGATGTACGCCTCGGGGCTGATTGGCACCTGGATGACGCTGTCGTACAGTTCGAGGTAACGATCCCTCAGCCCAAAATCACCGCTCTTGAGTGGCGCAACCAGACATTCGTGAAGTGTAAGCGCGCTCATGGCTACGTTCTGGTTGGTTGCTGTGAGAGCACTTCTGGTCAGGTTTCCAGTCTCGCCTTGGTCTTCGACCGCATAGATGACGATGCAGGTATCCAAGTAAATCAATCCCAATCTCCTTGGGCTACAGCGATGCGTTGGTCGATTTCCTCGGTGGATAGTGAAGATCTGGCCGGTGAGGTTTGCCTAATCCAAGCGGCGAGTGCCGACCCGGTGAACGGTTTCGGGTCCGAGGGGATTCGGAGCAGTTTTGCGACGGGGGTGCCACGCTTTGTGATGACGACCGTGTCACCCGAAACCGCCTGGGAAACCACACGCGAGAAATTATTCTTCGCTTCCAGAACACTATAAATAGCCATGTGGCTATTTTACTTGGCTATGTAAAGGTTGTGAACCGGCACCTAGATCATTGAGGGAGGCCGAGGAACTCTTTGATCGCCGGCATCTCTTCGCGGATCTGCTCGGATCCCTCGTCATATGAACGTTTTAGACGACTTATCCTGCGCTCCTGATTACTCACCGTGAAGCCGGTCGGTGCATAAACGTAAGCCTTACCGTCGGCCTCCAGATCGAAGAGTTCTTCGCGGGTCCGGTTGTAGTTGGCGGGCCGCCTCGCCAGCGCCTCGGACACCGCTGGGAAGTCTTTGAAAGCGCGGTCCACGACGGCACCTGCACGGAACGGCTTTTTCACATAGTCGCGGCTGCGGGTGAGGATTACGAGGAACTTTTCGTATCCCGCTGCTTTCGCCGCGTCCAAAGCGATGCCGCCTGAGGGTCCCAATGCACCGTCCACGTAAGTCTGTCCGTCGATCTCCACCGGCGGCATGAAAACGGGCATGGTCGAGGATGCCTGGACACGGATCAAGAAGTCGTGCGGCACTTCAACGTCTTCGCGTCCCCAGTAGACCTCTTGGCCGTCATCGGCGCGGAATCCTCCGATTCGGAACTGCGCGGGGTTTTTTTCGAATACGTCCCAGTCGTACTCCAGCATCTGCCCTTCATCGGAGGTGTGCTGGTAGATGTACTCAGCGTTGAACAGCCCAGCGCCCTGGATCCATGTCCGAAGGTTCCCCAGGTTCGGGTCCAGCACAAGGTCGACGAAGGACTTCTGGGACCGAACCGGATCCCTTGAAATGTAGTTCGCCAGGTTAGTGCAGCCAGCAGAAATACCCGCGACCCAGTCGATGAAGACCTGTTGCTTCACCAGTTCCGCCACGGCCGCAGCGGTGTATGCGGCGCGCATACCGCCGCCCTCAAAGATGAGTGCCGTGTCCTTGACGTTTGATTCCACAACCTGTTCAACCACGTATCTATGTTGTCCCAAGAGTGCAGGTTTTGCGAACCGCGATCATCACTCGGAGTTGTCTAGAGTGTTCGCTGGGCGATCGCGTGCTACGTGTTGGCTGCTTCCCGCGCCGCTGACCACAGATGCGGGAATCTTCACGCCTCCAACCTCGGCGTTGGGCTCGGTCAGTTGTTTAGGGTCGTGGGCTTCCACGCTCGCGCCGAACGCCGGGAAGCCGGGTTGCAGTCTCTGTCCGGCGCTGAGCGAACCGATAAGTACTGGGTCGAACCCGAGATCGTCGACCAGTCGGGCAACCTCAGCTGTGTCTTCGGGGCGATCCCCGGCGATTGCGATGGCTTTCCTACCTGGTGTCCCTTCAGGGGAGGAGTATTCCTCGAGGTCATGGTAGCCCATGTGGTTTAGTGCCTTGACGACCCGTGAGCCGACTAGATGCGACTGAACGATCTCGCTAGTCGACACCCCGGGGTGGTTGAGGTCCTCACGCACACCGTCGGTTTCCCACCAGTAGTTCATGGCATCAATGACCAGTTTGCCGTCCAGGTTTTCGGGCGAAATGTCCAGGTACTTCCCTAGAGGGAGTGCAAGGATCACGATGTCGGATTCTTCGGCGACCCTCTCTGCCGATGCCGCTTCTGCTCCGGGGGCGAGCACTTCGATGGTCAGGGCGATTTTGGCGGGGTCACCCGAACCGGCGATTAGGACGTCGTGGCCGGCCGCGGTGGCGAGGCGGGCGAGGACAGTTCCCACCTTGCCCGCACCCATAATGCCGACGGTAGTCGTCACCGTGCGCTAGCGTTCGTGGAGGCTTGTTCTTCGGCGAGGAGTTCGCGTACTCGGGGGATTACCACATTTCCGTAGAGTTCCACGGAGCGTAGCCGTGCTGACGTGGTGAGGGAATCGCTTGACGTGTAGATCATGTCGAACCGCTGGACGCCCAGATTCTTAACCGCGCCAGCGATCTTGCGGGCCACGGTCTCGGGTGAGCCCAGATAGAGGGATCCGCTGTTGATGGCTCGGTCAAACTCCGCGGGTCCGGCGGGTGGCCAGCCACGCTCGGCAGCGAGCCGATCATTCAGTGTCTTGAACCCTGGGTAGTAGATCTCTCGCGCCTCTTCGTCGGTGTCGGCGACGAAGCCAGGGGAGTGCATTCCCACCTCTTGCGCGGTAATCCCGAAGTCCTCGGCAGCCCGGTGGTAGAGGTCGACATACGGTGCGAACCGCTCGGGTGCACCGCCGATGACCGCCAGGATCAGACCGAACCCGTAGCGTGCGGCGCGGATCACGGACTGCGGGGAGCCTCCGACCCCAACCCAGGTGGTCAGCCGGCCCGACTCTGTCTTTGGAAAGACATCCGCTTCATACAGTGGTGCCCGGGTGGTGCCGTTCCAGGTCACGGGCTTTTCCTTTAGAAGCTGGTGGAAGAGGTCGATTCGCTCATCAAAGAGGATTTCGTAATCAGAGAGACTATGTCCGAATAGAGGGAAGGATTCTGTGAAAGAGCCGCGACCCAGGATGATCTCTGCACGACCATTCGAGAGTGCGTCAACGGTAGAGAATCGTTCGAAGACGCGCACCGGATCATCGGAGGAGAGCACCGTGACTCCCGAACTCAGGTGAATCCTCTGCGTGGCGGTCGCGATACCTGCCAGGACGGTTTCCGGGGAGGAGATCGCATATTCCGGGCGGTGATGCTCTCCCAGGGCAATCACATCGACGCCGACTTGGTCGGCGAGGACGGCCTCATCCACGATGGCGCGGATTGCCGCTGCCTGGCTGATCGGCCTACCGTCGTCGCCCAGAGGAATGTCCCCGAAGCTATCCAGGCCGAACGTGAAGTTCTCAATGTCGATTTCTTTGCCCATATCGCTCTCCTCATCACGCAGGTCGCCAAGCGTGAGCCGCCAAACACCCGGCTTTCGCACGCCTACTCAATGCTGTATTTAGTCTGTACCATAGTACAGAGTTGACCGGAGGTGGTCTCTATGATTCAGCCAAAAGTGGAAGAAGGTCCTGCGATCGCGCGGGCACCTTATCAACGCGCTCAGCGTGTTCTTTCGTACGTGGGCGCCAGGCAGCGACCCGGCGTATGGAGCACTCTCACTGATGCTCGGACTCAGTTTGACTGAGGCGGCGTCAGGGTACCGCCTCGAGAATAACGACCTCGCCAAAATCCTCATTGATTTCGGTCTGAAGCTTGATGACGGCCGTTGCTAGCCGGCGCGTCGATGCGGTTTCCAGAAGCAGAAGCTAAAAACTTTGGGGTCCCGAAATGTTGCCACTCGGTGACGCCATCACACCAGAAATAGAGGTTTCGCGACGGTCCGGATAGATGCGCTAATCGCAGTGGTTGCTTAGGTGAAGGCGTTATCCTCCTCCAGATATCGGACCCTTGGGATACGGTTTGTTAGTCAGTGGTTGGTCTGCTGACAGAGGACGAATCGAGGACCAGTGACTCCGAAAACCAAGGAATCCCAGCGCGCCGAGTTGCATAAGACAATCTGGCGGATCGCTAATGACCTTCGGGGCAGTGTGGATGGTTGGGATTTCAAGTCGTACGTCCTGGGGATGCTCTTTTACCGTTTTGTTTCCGAGAATCTGACAAGGTATATCAACGACGGAGAACATGCTGCCGGCGATCAAGAGTTTGACTATTCGACATTGAGTGACGAGCTGGCTGAGTTTGGTCGGGCCGACACAGTGAGCGAAAAAGGCTTTTACATCCTCCCTTCTGAACTGTTCCAGAACGTCAGGGCCCGTGCCAAGAATGATGAAAACCTGAATGAGACGCTTGAGCGCGTCTTTCGGAACATCGAGGGCTCAGCTGTTGGAACCGGTAGCGAAGATGATCTGAAGGGTCTCTTCGACGATCTTGACGTCAACAGCTCGAAGCTTGGAAGCACGGTCGCAAAGCGCAACGAAAAACTCGTCAAGTTACTTGATGCCATCGGTGATCTGCCGCTCGGTGACTTCGGAGATAACACGATCGACCTCTTCGGTGATGCGTACGAGTACTTGATGCAGATGTATGCCTCCCAAGCGGGGAAGTCCGGCGGTGAGTACTACACGCCGCAAGAGGTTTCTGAGGTCCTGGCCAGAATCACGGTTGATGGCAAGACCCGCGTCAACAAGGTTTACGATCCTGCCGCCGGTTCCGGATCCCTACTGCTGAAGTTCGCCAAGGTACTCGGCAAACAAAACGTCGGGGGTTTCTACGGTCAAGAGATCAACCTGACTACTTACAACCTCGCCCGCATCAACATGTTCTTGCACGACGTGAACTACGAGAAGTTCGACATCGCGCACGGCGACACTCTCACCGATCCCCAGCACTGGGATGACGAACCGTTCGAGGCCATAGTTTCTAATCCGCCCTACTCGATCAAGTGGGATGGTGACGCGAATCCACTTCTAATCAATGATGAGCGCTTCGCTCCGGCGGGTGTGCTTGCACCGAAGTCGAAGGCAGACCTCGCATTCACCATGCACATCCTGTCGTGGCTGGCCGTCAATGGTACCGCCGCTATCGTCGAGTTCCCCGGTGTTCTCTACCGAGGTGGAGCAGAGCAAAAGATCCGCAAGTACCTAATCGACAACAACTACGTCGACGCAGTGATTCAGCTTCCTGCCGACCTCTTCTTCGGTACGACAATCGCCACTTGCATCATTGTCCTGAAGAAGTCGAAGACCGATAACTCAGTTCTATTCATCGATGCATCAGACCAGTTCCAGCGGGTCGGTAACAAGAACAAACTGATGCCACAGAACCAAGACTGGATTGTCGACACCTTCAGCAATCGCGAAGACATCGAGTACGCCGCAGCACTCGTTTCGAACGAGGACATCGCTGAGAACAGCTACAACATCGCCGTCTCCAGCTATGTTGAGAAAGAGGACACCCGCGAAGTCATCGATATCAAGGAACTCAACGCCGAGATCGCCCGCATCGTCGCCCGCCAAGCAGAACTGCGAACCTCCATCGACGCAATAGTCGCAGATATAGAGGGGGAATCCGCATGAGGACTGTCCAGCGATCGAGTCGAGCTACTAAGAATTACTTAATAGTTCAATGCGAAGGCGAGCTTGATGAATCGTCAACTACTAAGGAATTCTTACGGGTTCGAATTGAGGGATCGCGTAAGGATCGTCTCTACTTCAGTAACTTCGAACAATGTCTTGAAGCCAGCGAACAGGACGCCTCAAAATGAGCGCAAAGAACCAGAAAATGAACGTCCGGGGGACCGACGTGACGGTGATGTCCATCGACTCTGATGACTTCATCTCTCTCACAGATATGCTTCGCGCCAAAGATGGAGACTTCTTCATTTCAGATTGGCTGCGGAATCGCAACACGGTTGAGTTTCTGGGTATTTGGGAGCAGGTACATAACACGAACTTCAATTATGGCGGATTCGCCTCAATTAGAAGTCAGGCCGGACTTCACAGCTACAAGATCAGTGTCAAGGAATGGGTCGAGCAAACAAACGCGATTGGGATTTTTGCAAAGGCGGGTCGTTACGGCGGAACGTACGCTCATCAAGACATTGCGTTCGAGTTCGGAATGTGGGTGAGTCCTGAGTTCAAGATTTACTTGATCAAAGAGTTCAGCCGGCTAAAGCAACTTGAACGCGAACAACTTGGTTGGGACGTTCGGCGAAACCTATCAAAGATCAACTACCGCATCCACACCGATGCGATTAGGAACAAACTGATTCCGGCTATGGTGACGGCGCAGCAGGCGAATTCTGTGTACGCGAGCGAAGCAGACCTGCTGAACATAGCGCTGTTTGGTATGACGGCGAGGCAGTGGCGTGATCAGAATCCTGGATACAGCGGAAATATTCGAGACCAGGCAAACAGTGCGCAACTCGTCTGTCTTGCGAATCTAGAGGCGCTCAACGCGCACTTCATCGAGCAGGATCTGCCTCAGAATGAACGGCTTGTCCTACTCAACCAAACTGCTGTGAACCAGATGCAGATACTGCTGAGCGACGTCGCCGCACGAGAACTGGGAGCTTCACGATGAGCCGGTTCGATGGGCTGATCGCAGAGGGGCAGCCAGACGTAGTACGCACCTTGCTCAAGATGTCGGAGTCTAGAAGTACGGTTAACCATGACTGAACTTCCTGATCCGAGCGCTACAACCATGGTAGAACTGATCTTCTATAAGAGGGAAGACGGTAATCCTGCAGTTGAAGCACGTCTGGAAGACGACTCAATTTGGATGACCCAACAGGCTATCGCGGACCTTTTTCAGACATCTCGAACAAACATCGTCGAGCACATTCGAAATGTATATCAAGAGGTAGAGCTTGATGAGCCCGCAACCTGTCGGAAATCCCGACAGGTTCAAATTGAGGGTTCTCGACAAGTTTCACGTGAGATGCCCTTCTACAATCTCGACCTCATCATCTCCGTTGGCTACCGTGTCAAAAGTAAGATCGCTACCCAGTTCCGTATCTGGGCCACCCAGCGACTGACCGAGTACATCATCAAGGGTTTCGCGATGGATGATGAACGGTTGAAGGAGCTTGGCGGTGGAGCCTACTGGCGCGAATTACTTGAGCGCATCCGGGATATCCGGAGCAGTGAGAAAGCGCTCTACCGACAAGTTCTCGACCTCTACGCAACCAGCATTGATTACGACCCCAAAGCAGAAGAATCGGTTACGTTCTTCAAGATCGTTCACAATAAGTTGCACTATGCCGCTCACGGGCAGACTGCCGCAGAGGTCATTCTTGAACGAGCCGATGCGTCGAAACTCAACATGGGGCTAATAGCATTCGCGGGTGCTAGACCACGTAAATCAGATGTCTCCATCGCTAAGAACTATCTGGACGAGAAGGAACTAAAGAGGCTGAACGGACTTGTCTCGACTTACTTTGAAGCTGCCGAGTATAGAGCTCAGAACCACGAGCCGACATACATGAAGGACTGGATCATTCACCTTGATCGAATCATGACAGCGATGGAAGCACCAACACTGGTCGGCGCTGGCAAGGTGAGCCACCAGCAAGCGGTGGCTCACGCTGAGGGTGAGTACGCGAAGTATCGAGGCCGTCTCGACGCCGCCCCAAGCGAAGTTGAGGAAGCTTACCTTGAGAGCATCAAGCAGGTCCAGCGAGAAGTCGAGGCCAAACAATGAGCCGGATCGATGACTTGATCGAGGAGCTGTGCCCGGATGGGGTGCGCCACGTCTCGCTATCTGATGTTGCTTCATACTCAGATACTCGTGTGGATGCCTCTAGGTTAGATGGGACTTCTTTCGTCGGGGTAGATAACCTGGTTGCCAATAAAGGCGGTCGAGTTGATTCGTCCTATCCGCCCAACACCGCCCGATTGACGGCATATGAGCCTGGGGACATTCTTATCGGCAACATTCGTCCCTATCTAAAAAAGGTCTGGCGTGTGACCGGCGAAGGTGGATGCAGTGGTGACGTACTAGCTTTGCGTATCTGCACAGCTGCGAAGGCGATCCTTGATTCCGAGTTTCTCTACTACTTGCTTTCCTCGGACGACTTCTTCGCTTACGACATGCAGCACGCTAAGGGTGCGAAGATGCCCCGAGGGAACAAAGCTGCAATCTTGAACTATCGCATCCCAATTCCACCTCTCGAGGTTCAGCGGGAAATCGTGAGAGTATTGGATCAGTTCACTCAGCTGGAGGCGGAGCTGGAGGCGGAGCTGGAGGCCCGGCGAAAGCAGTACGAGTACTACCGCGATGAGTTGTTGGCTTTCTCAGGTGATCACAATGTCCGATGGGTTGCAATGGGTAAGGTCGGATCCTTCACTCGCGGTCGTAGGTTCACTCGAAAAGATATGGTTGAGCAAGGGATTCCTTGTATCCACTATGGGGAGATTTACACGCACTACGGAACATATGCAACCGAGACACAATCATTCGTTCGAGATGGACTTGATAACGGCTTACGGTATGCGCAGCCAGGAGATGTTGTTATTGCGTGTGTTGGGGAGACAGTTCCAGATGTAGGAAAATCCTTGGCCTGGATAGGAAACTCGCCAGTCGCAATCCACGATGATTGCTTCAGCTTTCATTCCTCTCTCGACCCGAAGTATGTAGTATACGTGATGCAGACTGTGGTTTTTGGCGATCAGAAAGCACCGTATGTATCCCGCGCCAAAGTGAAGAGACTGAGTGGAGAAAGCCTCGCACGCATCATAATTCCTATTCCACCTAGAGACGTTCAGAAACAGGTTGTGGAGGTCCTCGACCAGTTTGATTCTCTTGTCAACGACATCAGTGTTGGTCTTCCGGCTGAGATTGCAGCCCGTCGCAAGCAGTATGAGTACTACCGGGATAAGCTCCTGACCTTTAAAGAGCTGGAGGCGGCTGCATGAGTGCGCCTAGTTCCTCTTACCGATACGATCCGATTGCGGTTTCTGCTGAGAGCACCGTTGTTGCCGAGTACGTGCCTGATGCTTCTACTGAGACGGCGTACCAGTCGGAGGCGGCTCTCGAAGCTGAGATGATTCACTTGCTTGAGTCGCAGGCGTATGAGTACTTGCCGATTACGTCTGAGGCGCAGTTAATCGCTAATCTGCGAACCCAGCTTGAGTTGCTCAACGACATCACTTTCACGGATGGGGAGTGGGACCGGCTCTTCAACGAGGAGATCGCGGGGAAGAACGACGGGATCGCCGAGAAAACGTTCACGGTCCAGGAAGACTACGTTAAGACCCTGCGGCGTGAAGACGGAACAACCAAGAACATCAAGTTGCTGGACAAGCAGCACATCCACAAAAACCGGCTTCAGGTGATCAACCAGTATGAGATCGATGCTGGTTCGGGTGGTGCGAACTACGCCAACCGTTACGACGTGACGGTGCTCGTAAACGGTTTACCGATGGTGCACATCGAACTCAAGCGCCGTGGGGTTGACATTCGGGAGGCGTTCAACCAAATCAACCGCTATCAGAGGGACAGTTTCTGGGCTGGATCTGGCCTGTTTGAGTACGTGCAGTTGTTCGTGATTAGTAATGGCACTTTGACGAAGTACTACTCAAACACGACCCGCAATGCGCATCTGAACGAGCAGAAGAAGGCGTCGAAGGGGAAGAAGACCTCGAACTCGTTTGAGTTCACTTCGTGGTGGGCGGATGCAAACAATAGACCGATTCAGGACCTGACATCGTTTGTGAAAACCTTCTTCGCGAAGCACACATTGCTGAGCATTCTGACTCGATACTGCGTGCGGACAGCGGATAAGAACTTGCTGGTTATGCGGCCCTATCAGATCGTGGCAACCGAGCGGATTCTGCAGCGGATCGAGGTTTCCACAAACTACAAGCTACTCGGGACGGTTGCCGCTGGTGGGTATGTCTGGCACACGACTGGTTCAGGTAAGACTTTGACCTCGTTCAAGACCGCCCAATTGGCATCGAAGTTGCCGTCGGTCGACAAGGTGCTGTTCGTGGTCGACCGTAAAGACCTGGACTACCAGACCATGCGTGAGTACGACCGGTTTGAGAAGGGAGCTGCTAACTCGAATACCTCTACCGCTGTGTTGAAGAAGCAGCTGGAAGACCCGAATGCTCGGATTATCATCACCACCATTCAGAAGCTGTCGAACTTCATTTCAGGTAACAAAGGACATGAGATCTACTCGGGTCACGTCGTTCTGATCTTTGATGAGTGTCACCGAAGCCAGTTTGGCGACATGCACACGGCGATTACCAAGGCGTTCAAGCGATACAACCTTTTCGGTTTTACCGGCACGCCGATCTTCTCCGCTAATGCTGGCAGTGGCGGGAATCCAGGTCTGAAAACAACTGAACAGGCGTTCGGAGAGAAGCTCCACACCTACACCATCGTCGATGCCATTACGGACAGGAACGTCCTGCCTTTCCGGATGGACTACGTCAACACGATCAAAGTTGGCAACGTGGTGGATAAGCAGGTGTCGGCAATCGAGACTGAGAAGGCGCTGCTCGATCCTCGCCGTGTCAGTAACGTCGTCAACTACACGCTGGAGCACTTCGATCAGAAGACGAAGCGTTCTTCCGGCTATGAGCACTCGGTGGTGGCAAATGTTGAGGCGGCAACGCGGACCCGCAATCAGGCAGACGCGGTGCACGAACGCAAGAGACTACGAGGGTTGAACGCGATATTTGCTACGGCTTCAGTGAGGGCGGCCAGAGCCTACTACGGCTCTTTCATGAATGCGATGGAGAAGTTACCCTCGGACCAGCGACTCAAGATCGGATTGATCTACTCATATGGGGTGAACGAGGAGACTCCAGATCAAAGCGACCTGTACTTCGACGACGAATCGTTCGACACAATGAGCTTGGGCGAGGACGACCGGACATTCCTGAACGAGGCGATCCAGGACTACAACGAAATGTTCGGCACCTCGTATGACACCAGTGCCGACAAGTTCCAGAACTACTACAAGGACCTGTCGCAGCGACTGAAGAACCGTGAGCTGGACATGGTCATCGTGGTCAACATGTTCCTGACGGGTTTTGATGCCACGACGCTCAACACTTTATTCGTAGATAAGAACCTTCAATCGCACGGGCTGATTCAGGCATACTCGCGCACCAACCGCATTCTTAACTCGGTAAAGACCTACGGAAACATCGTTGCATTCCGTGACCTTGAAGAAACGACAAACTCTGCGCTTGCACTGTTCGGTAACAAGGATGCTAAGGGTGTCGTGCTGCTGAAGCCATACGGTGATTACTACGGCGAGTACGTGGACAAGGTTGCTGAGTTACTAACCGAGTTCCCAGTTGGAGAGCGAATCATCGGTGAGGCTTCGCAGAAGGAGTTCATCAATCTATACGGTGCGATCCTGCGGCTGGAGAACATCCTGACCTCGTTCGACGACTTCGCTGGTCAACAGATGCTCACTGCGCGTCAGGTGCAGGACTATAAGAGTGTTTACCTGGACCTTTATGCACAGTTCCGGGGTTACCGGGACGCGGAGAAGGAAAACATCAACGACGATGTCGTGTTTGAGATCGAGCTGATCAAGCAGGTCGAAATCAACGTCGACTACATCCTGATGCTGGTCCAAAAGCACCAGGCTGAGTTTGGCAATGGCGAGGACAAAGAGATTCGTGCCGAGATTTCCCGTGCGGTCGATGCGAGCCCGAGCCTGCGAAACAAGAAAGACCTGATCGAGGCCTTTGTGGATTCGGTCAGCGTCGATGGTTCAGTTGATGAAGAGTGGAAGGCTTTTATCGAAGCGAGGCGCGAGACTGAACTTGCCCAAATTATTGAAGAGGAAAAGCTACGGACCGAAGCCGCTCAAGAATACATGGCGCAAGCTTTCCGTGATGGTTCTCTGAGAACTGCTGGAACAGAAATCATCAATGTATTGCCTCCGGTTTCTAGGTTTAGTGCCGAGGGTAGCCGGACTGAAAAGAAGCAGCGCGTGATTGATCGGCTACAGATTTTCTTTGAACGCTATTTTGGTCTGGGTGTGGCCGATTAGAGTCTCGCTTCTTTTCTGCCCGGTTGTTACTTGACGACTCACCCAAAAGTGCTAGCAGAAGTAAGTCAACCCGTTGACAGGGGTTAGGACGGCACTGATAGAACGGGGTTATGGACCCCGAACACGCCCCGAAGCAAGAACACAAACACGACCAAGAGGAACAGCACGCGACCTCGACGAAGCATGACGATCACCATTCGCATGAGGAGCAGGAGGACCATTCCGATCACGCAGAACATGCTGGACACTCCGACCATTCGTCTCATGGCGAGCACTCCGGCTACGAAGGCTACTCTGGGCACGAGGTACATTCTGACCATGAGGGCCGCGCCGGGCACGGTGACCATGTAGGCCAGTTCCGTCGCCTCTTTTGGATAAACCTGGTTATCGGCATCCCGGTGGTCGCATTCTCGCCGATGTTCGCGATGATTCTCGGATACGCGGTCCCCGGATGGGCCATGTGGATCGCCCCTGTACTCGGCACGGTCATGTACGTCCGGGGTGGGCGGCCATTCCTTACCGGTGCTTGGCAGGAAATCAAAGATCGCCAACCGGGGATGATGCTACTCATTTCTTTGGCGATTACCGTCGCGTTCCTGGCATCTTGGGCGGCAACCCTCGGCCTGGTTAGCGACGAGCTCGAGTTCTGGTGGGAGCTCGCCCTACTGATCGTCATCATGCTGCTTGGGCATTGGATCGAGATGCGTTCGCTCGCCCAAACCACCTCCGCGCTGGATTCGCTCGCGGCACTCCTCCCCGACGAGGCAGAACGGGTCGAGGGTGAAGAAGTCATTACCGTTGCACCCTCGGACTTACAGGTCGGGGACGTCGTAATCGTTCGCCCGGGTGGGAGTGTCCCTGCTGACGGACGAATTGTCGAGGGTCAAGCCGCGATGGACGAGTCAATGGTGACCGGTGAATCTCGCACTGTTACGCGCGGCGAGGGTGATGCGGTCACTGCCGGAACTGTCGCAACAGACTCCGGCTTACGAGTCGAAGTGACCGCGATCGGGGACGACACAACCTTGGCGGGAATCAACAAACTGGTTGCGGACGCACAGAACTCCACCTCACGTGCTCAGCGACTAGCTGACCGCGCCGCAGCGCTCCTATTCTGGTTTGCTCTTGGCTCAGCCATCATCACCGCTATTGTTTGGTCGCTGCTCGGTCACCCGGACGATGCAGTGGTTCGTAGCATCACCGTGCTTGTGATCGCTTGCCCTCATGCGCTCGGTCTGGCGATTCCGTTGGTTGTAGCGATTGCAACTGAGCGCGCCGCTCGCGGCGGGGTGTTGATTAAGGACCGCATCGCACTGGAATCGATGAGGCAGGTAGACGCCGTGTTCTTCGACAAGACTGGCACCCTTACCAAAGGTGAGCCGACTGTCGTTGAAGTCGTTGCGGTTGTGGATGTCGCAGAGGACGAGGTCCTTGCTCTAGCCGCAAGCGCCGAGTCGGACAGTGAACACCCGCTGGCAAAGGCAATCATCGGTGCTGCTAAGGACCGAGAACTCAACGTGGAATCTTCCAGCGATTTCTCCTCGTCCCCGGCCGTTGGAGTTACCGCCACAGTCGCCGGCCACGAGATCCGTGTCGGTGGGCCCAGTCTGCTTGAGGAAACCGGCCAGCCCGAAGTTGACGAGGCCAGTGCCTGGAAAGACGAAGGCGCAATCGTCCTGCATGTGCTTCGTGATGGTGAGGTGGTTGGAGGGTTGCGACTCGCGGACGAAATTCGCCCAGAGTCGCGCGAAGCAGTTGATGCGCTCCACAAGCTCGGGGTTGAAGTCGTAATGATCACCGGTGACGCGCAGGCAGTCGCAGATCAGGTTGGCAATGAACTTGGGATCGATCGGGTTTTCGCTGGTGTGCGGCCTGAAGACAAGTCGGCCAAGGTAGCTGAGCTGCAGGGCGAGGGAAAGAAAGTCGCCATGGTCGGCGACGGCGTCAACGACGCACCCGCGTTAGCGCAAGCGGATGTGGGCATCGCGATTGGCGCAGGAACCGATGTGGCGATCGCCTCGGCCGGAGTGATTCTCGCGAGTTCGGATCCTCGTTCGGTGATTTCTGTGATTGAGCTTTCTAAGGCTACTTACCGGAAGATGCAACAGAACCTTGGGTGGGCGGCTGGCTACAACCTGATCTCAGTGCCGCTTGCAGCTGGCGTTCTGGCACCAATTGGGTTTGTGCTTCCGATGTCGGTTGGGGCGATCCTGATGTCGCTATCGACACTGGTCGTCGCGGGTAACGCTCAGCTATTGCGCCGTATCGACCTAAACCCGGAACAGAGCACCCGGGCTGTCCTGGACCGCAAGTAGGTGGGCCAATACTTTCTTTATGGCCCAAGGGTTCCCGGGGAGACGACGTTGATCCCGTCATCTCGTTTGTAACTGAAGCGTCCGCCCGTGACAGCCGGGTCAGCAACCTACAGAAGGGCCGAAAGACAGCCAAAGTTGCCACTCACGAAGTAACATGAAAAGAAAGAGAGCCGCGATCGTCACTTTCGGCTTCGTAATCCGCATGCTTTCGGTGTGGAAGCGGTGACTTGGGCTATCTTGCCCAAATGAGGTCCGAGGAATTGGCGAGAATGGCTATCTTTCCAATCCCGCGCTAGACAACGCGGGCCACAACATCCACCTCTACCCGCTAGAAATGGTCAATGCCATGTTGGCCGACTGGCCGGCGCAAAACTCCACATTCGAGGACGAGCGAACAGCAGGACCGACCCTCGAAAGCTCGGGACATTCGGAATGCTGAGTGAAACTGGCTACCGCAGCCAGATCGATGCGAATCCTGCGTTTTGCGGAATAGAAGTCCGGCGTTTGGGACAGTAGAAGCGCTACGAATGGGATAGTAGAGGCGCTGACAGCCCCGTCTAGATAAGGGCCTTCTCCAGCTGATCGTTCGTCAGTGGGCGGTCTGCGTAGATCAAGCGAATTGCATCGGGGTTGGGGTTGCCTGCGTCCGGACCTCGGTGCTGCAGAGTCAGCCCCGTCTTCTCCGCGACCCTCGCCGATGCCAGGTTGTGCTCCAGCAGGTACGCAACGACGGGAAGCTTGGGTCTCACCCGGCGGGCCTCGCGGACGGCAACTTCGGAAACTCGGCTTGCGATTCCTCGTCCCTGCGCTTCGAAAGCCAGGCGGTATCCCAGGTTCCAGAAGGCGTCATGCTTTACGTAGCAGCCGACGTGACCAAGAACCTCGTCGGTGTCGGCATCTCGAATCACCCAAGTGGAAAGCCCGTCACGGTCCCACCAGTCGATCCAGTTCTGAACCATCTCACTGGTCTGCGAAATGTCAGTGTGGCGCCCGCTTGGGATATGGGTCCAGACGCGCGGATCACTGTAGATCGCATACATCGCCGGTACGTCATCCAAAGTCGGCTTGCTCAGAACGATGTCATCAAACTGCATATACCAACCTTAGGCGACCGGCTCACCGATTCCCGCCACGGGATCCCATCACACGGATTCGACACCTCACCTTGCAGGCGGAAGAACTCATTGCTGTTTCTCCCCTCCATCTGTAGTTGGGGTTGGGCGGTAGCGCAGGGCCAGGGTTCCCGACTTGAACTCCTCGCGGTGGACCAACTCCAGAGGGACGCGCTCGCGAAGACCCGCCAGCAGCGTCGGGCCGTGGCCGGCGATGATTGGTTGTACGAGGAACTCGTACTCGTCAATAAGTCCCATGTTCGCCAAAGCCTGGGGCAGAGTAACGCCGCCGACCCAGATGCCCGTACCAGATTGCTCCTTGAGCTGGCGAACCGCTTGTTCGACGTTGCCCCGAATCAACTCAGCGTTCCAGTCGACTTGATCCAGCGTGCTAGAAACAACGTACTTCTTGGCCTTGTCGATGTTCTCAGCGAAGGGGATCTCCCACTCTTCCATCCAGTCCGGCCACACGCCCGTGTTGGGCTTCCGCCAGGCCGATTCCATCATCTGGTAGGTGACTCGGCCAAGAAGAATGGCGTCGGCACGGGCCATTTCGTCGGCCCAGTAGAGCATCGATTCCTCGGTGGGAGGCGTTCCGGCTTCGTGGTCGCAGCAGCCGTCGAGAGTGGTGTTGATCGAGTAGCGAAGTGGCCGCATGTCGTTGCCCTTTCTGTGGATCATCTACGATGCATGCCCGGTCCCCGAAGACTAGCAGCGCAGTAGCACGCATGAAATGGCTTCCTCGCGCTTCGAGGGTGCTGTTGCTCGGAACGAGACTGAGGCCTGATCTATGAGAGGACCAGGTACATCCTCGTTCTCATCCGTAGGCGGAACCCGTGGCCATTCAATTCAATCGTGGATCTGTGTAGGTTCGTATCATGAGCGAAACCCGAAGGCCCACGCAGAGCGCGTACGTGCATCCTGATGCGTCGGAAGCTACGGGTTTGAACGACGGACCTGCCGCGCCAAAGACTCCTGGTCTCGGGATGCGTGCCGCCAGGTCCGCGCGCGAAGCGATCCGGAAGAACCCTAAGATGGATCGGGCCTACCGAACCTCAGTTGGAGTCATCGGTGGAGGTACGACCGCGCTTGGCGTGATCATGATGCCACTCCCCGGTCCGGGAGCCCTTATCGCGCTCGGGGGTTTGGGAATCCTTTCGACAGAATTTGAGACCGCAGGCAAGGTGCGCGACGCGGGCATCAAGGGTGTCAAGAAGGCTTCCGCGAAGTTAAAGGAATGGCAAGGACAGAGGGACTAATCCAGCCGAAGTGACATTACCCGGAAAGAGACGAAACGGTTAGCACCCGATGAATCTGTAGGTTCTACCTTCCTGACTCAATACCGTTGCGGCTACAAACTTGGTGCATCGTCTTCATCCACCGGTCGGTGGATGCTCAGGTCAGTCGGGTGACCGCTGGTAGCACAACCGACCCATCATCATGCTTGGATTATGGACGTAAATGCAGCTCAAACCAACGCTCCCATAAGGGTTCGCGGGCTCACAAAGCGCTACGGCAACCACACTGTTCTCGCCGGGATTGATCTCGATCTCGGCTCCGGCGAAACCTATGCTCTGCTTGGTCCGAACGGGGCTGGTAAGAGCACCACGATTGAAATGCTTGAGGGATTGCGGCGCCCTAGTTCCGGTGAGGTGTGGGTGCTAGGTGAGGACCCGCTGCATGCCCCGCGTTCATGGCGGACGAGGATCGGTGTTGTTCATCAATCGACTGGTGACCTTGGCCCATACACCGCGCGCGAGCTGATCACTCACTTCGGCAAGCTCTACCGGCGGTCGCGAAGCGTTGATGAGGTTCTGTCACTTGTGGAGCTCACCGAGAACGCTGACAAGCGGGCATCGAGGCTTTCTGGGGGCCAACAGCGCCGCCTTGACGTGGCTCTCGGAATTGTCGGGCGTCCCGAACTGTTGTTCCTTGACGAACCGACGACTGGTTTCGACCCTGAAGCAAGACGCCAGTTCTGGAGCATGCTTAAGGGACTTACGAACGAGGGCACAGCAATCCTCCTGACCACCCATTACCTTGACGAGGCCGCCCATCTAGCAGACCGTGTTGGGGTTTTGAGTGGCGGCCGCATCGTCGCGGAAGCACCGCCCGAGCTGTTGGGTGGCGCTGAGGCTCGAACCCCGATTGTCCGGTGGCGCGATGAAAGCGGCGCCTACCGAGCGGAACGGACGCACGAACCCGCCGATCTTGTCGCGAAGCTGAGCGTCCAAGCCGCCGGAGGTGAACCCGATGAACTCGAAGTTCGCCGTCCAAGTCTTGAGGACGTCTACCTGGACCTAATCGAAGAGAAGTCAAGCAAAAGGATCGCTAGGGATGAGGGAGAAGCGGCATGAACGGCGTGAGCGAAAAGGGGACTTCGGGCTCTCATATCCTCCGAGACGGTTTGAACTCGGTACGGCTTGAACTACGAGGATACTTTCGCACTCCTGACACGGTCTTCTTCACCTTCCTGTTCCCGATCCTCATGCTCGGTATATTCGGAGTGGCATTTCAGTCGATGGGAGAGGTCGCACCCGGCGTCACCATGGCCGACTACTACCTGCCGGGCATGATCGCTGCGGGACTCTTGCTAGGCGGTGTGCAGAATCTGGCGGTCGATATTGTTCGTGAAAAAAGCGGCGGCTGGCTGGGCAGACTAGGAAACACCCCGATCTCACCAGTCTCGTACTTCATCGGCAAAGCCGGGATGATCCTTCTGACATCACTTGCTCAAACCGCGTTACTGTTACTGTTCGCGTACTTTGCGCTAGGTGTCTCCCTCCCGACTTCGGCCGTAAGCTGGGGTCGCTTCGCTTGGTTGTTCTTACTTGGAATCATCACGATGACTCTTGTCGGCGTGGCGCTTTCCTCGTTGCCACGGTCGGCAAGGAGCGCAACTGCGGTGGTGCTACCGATCGTGCTTCTGTTGCAGTTCATCTCAGGCGTATACCTTCAGTTCACAATGTTGCCGACGTGGTTGCAGCACATCGCCTCGATCTTCCCCTTGAAATGGTTGGCGCAGGGTATGCGCTCAGTTTTCCTCCCAGAATCCTTCGCTTCGGCGGAAGCTTCCGGAGCGTGGGATCTGGGCATGATCGCTCTGGTGCTGAGCATTTGGCTTCTTGTGGGACTAGCTATCTCACTGCTCACCTTCAGATGGCAACGACGCGAATAGGCTTGGCTTCATGAGCGAATCGTCCTCAGCTCGAGCACTTCGATGGTGGGATCTCGGCGTGATCAGTGCTGCGTTGATCCTAGCGGTGATACTCGCTTTCGAGCTCTCAGCGGGAGCTCCCGGTTGGGGAGCCAGTCTTAGTCCTGTGATGAGGGTTGCGGCCGTGTTCTCCCCGCTGGTCGTCTTCGGGGTGCTGTACCTTTTCCTGGGTCGCGAGGTGCTGGTTTGGGCAATGCTCGGAAAGTCGCCCGACAGGAACTCCTACGTGTTCTTGGCCCTGGTAGTCGCTACAGTGGCGTTTGGGGCTTTCTGCGACCCAATGTATGCAGTTTTACAGGCCATTGCCTATCCCATGGTGTGGGTTGTGGTCAGACAGTATCGGCTGTCAGTGGTCTGGAGCCTCGCAGTCGCTGTGTCCGTGGGGCTAGGAATCTTCGCTGGGATTGGGTTGGATAATATCGACGCTGCGATCGCTCCCGCACTAGTAACAGGATCAGCTTCCTTCGTCTTCGCCGTGGCAATGGGCACATGGATAACTCGAGTTACGGAGCAGAGCGAACGATATCGGGAGACGGCCGAGCTACTGAGTCAGACTCAGGCAGAGGTTGCAGCGCTTTCAGAGGCGGCAGGTGCGTCGGCAGAGCGAGAGAGGCTCTCTCGGGACCTTCACGACACGCTCACCCAGACCCTTACCGGACTGGTCATGCTTAACGAGCAAGCTGGACGCGCCTTCGATTCCGGTGACACTCTCAGGGCGCGGGATCGGGTAGCTCGGTCAACCTCGGCAGCGAGGGAGGCGGTTGCTGAGGCGCGGGCTCTCGTTGCCACTACCCAACCTCTGGGCGAGGGCGGCCTTCTCACTTCGATTGCGAGGGTTGCTGCCCGCATGCGGGAGGACACCGGACTAAACGTGGAATGCGACCTCGAACAAGTCACCCTTGACCGCGAGCGCGAAACTGTTCTGCTTCGAGCTGTGCAAGAGGGACTGGCGAACGCTCGGCGACACGCGCGGGCAACCAGAGTGCGTGTTTCGATTGCACCGGCAGATGGGGGTGGGGCAGTGCTTACGGTCGAGGATGATGGAGTTGGACCGATTGGTGACGGCGCCCCTGGTGGGTTCGGTCTTTCGGGATTAGCGGATCGTGTTCGTCTGGTCGGCGGAAAGGTGTCGTTCGGGCCGGGACTGGTTTCAGGTTCTAGGTTGGAGGTGAGTCTTTGATTCGCGTAGTCGTTGTTGATGATCACCCGATTGTGCGCGCGGGCATTGTGGGGCTGCTCGAAACTGAGACGGAAATCGATGTCGTTGCAGAAGCGTCTTCGGGCGAAGAGGCGGTTTCGCTCGCGCAGGCTAAGATGCCTGACGTCGTCCTCATGGATCTCCGGATGCCTGGCATTGGTGGGGTTGAGGCAACTCGACGCATCGTGCAGCAGGAGGTAATCAGTCCGTGGATCCCTCGCGTCCTCGTCTTTACTACTTACGAGGACGACGACGAGATTTTTGCCGCCATCGAGGCAGGAGCGAGCGGCTACTTGGTGAAGGCGGCTCCGGCGGAAGAGATGGTCGCAGGAGTCAAGGCAGTGGCACAAGGTCAGATTGTCCTCGCCCCCGGACTTGCGATGCAGTTAGCGCGGATGGCGAAACGTGATCCGACTCCGATGCTGACTCCTCGTGAGAGGGAGGTCTTGAGCCTCGTTGCTGCGGGCCTGTCGAATTTCCAGATTGCGACGCGGCTGCAGATCGGGGAGTCGACCGTGAAGACCCACTTGCTCCATGTCTTTGAGAAGCTCGAAGTCTCGGATCGCACCCGAGCGGTCACCCGGGCGATGGAACTGGGACTTCTCTAGATGTCGCGGCGTCACATCTTCCTCATGTTCGTGGCTCGGACGGTCATGAGTTTTCGCCAGCAGCTTTCACTTCGGTGAGCCTTCGTTCCCTGGCAAGCATGAACTCTTGCTCATTAGGCCATCAGTCGTCGCCGAGGTTCTAGCTAATCTTCTCGTCTAACCAATCGAACATCCGCTGCGCTACCAGCGATCGTGCGAGCGGTTCACAGTGCTCTGATGCGCCCTCGGCGGCGGTGAACGGAACGACAGTGGACACTTCTCCTGTTAGTTCAGCAAGCTTTTCGGACTGACCGGGCCAGAACTGCTCCCCTTCTGGGGAGAGTATGAGGAGCGGCGTGGTGACCTGATCGGCGATATCCGCAACCGTGTACTTCCGAACCTCCTCAATGGTCTCCGCGTAGCCTTTAGTCCCGTAAGGCCTGGCCCGGAAGTTCCAAGTCCTGGCAGTACTAGGTGAGAACTTCATGCCGAAGTCCATTTCCTTGTCGAACTTTTCGAGTTTGCCCTCGTCCAGAAGCTTGAGCAAGCTGGACGGCAGATGCGATGTCCAAGAGGTTGAGACGTCGACGATGCCCGGGTCCACGACCGCAGCAACGAAGCGGTGTTCGAAGGCTAGTGCTCGCGTGGTCCAGTAGCTTCCCTGACTGATTCCGTATACAGCAATCTTCGCCGGGTCCACCGCTTCCAGACCTGACACGAATTCATATACGGGCGTCAGCACGTGTTCCCAGTCGTATCGGAAAGGCACTCCCTGCTCGAACAGTTGCGACTGCTGTCCGGGTCCATCGAAGACTAGGACGTTGTAGCCCCGTCGTAGAGCAGGTGCGACACAGCTCGCGATCATTGATGCCCTAGAGCCATCACTGCCGTTGACCGCAACGAGGGTCGCTCCGTTCGGAGATGTTGACCGGAAGAACCAGCCGGGTAGCTTGGAATCTTCGTAGGGGATTGCCACTTCTTCCACCTGAGTATCGGTGTTGGCGATGAAGCCGTTCCATGCCTCTTCCTGCAACTTGAAGGTGGAGGCGAGTTTTGAGTCGTCGGCCAGTGCGCTCACGGCGTTGACTGCAACGCCGTAATAAGTGGACGCGCAAAGAAACGCTTCCGATGCGCTCACCCTGTGGTTGGCTGCGGCGCAGGAATGAGCCGCTGCCAGCGTGCGTTGGGCGAGTTCCCACCAGGCCGAGTACCAGCCCTCGTGGTCACCTTTTCGAACCGATGAAACAGCGGTGAGGATTTCACCGGGGACACCGCCGCCCTCGGACGTATTGCCAATAGCGCAACGGATCTCGTAGTCGAAGTCGGGGTCCGCTGAGAACGGATGAATGCTTGGTGAGTGAGCCATGGAATCTCCTTCGTAATGCCGTGTTGCCCAGAGGACCTAGGCTCCCGTGTCTGAGGGTGCCGACTTGAAAAGTGTGCGACAGCTCGGGAATCTGTAGCTTACCGCCCTCTGCAATCCGCGATCAATCGTCTGACCACTCCATGGTTACAGGTCCCGTGATTGTGTTGCGGGTGGGTGTAGGGACTTGGCGTCAGAGGTCCTTCGAATCGAGCCACTCCCACAGGCTCGGAAGCGCTAGGTAGGCAATGGTGCTGTGATCAGCGAGTTTGATGGGATGGAATGTGACGTCCATTCCCGAGGCCCGCTCATGGTCTGCGAATGCTTCGGTATCCGCTGGGACAACGAGTTCATCACGCAATCCCTGCGCGATGAACAGCGGGGCATCGAAGGCATGTGCTCCAGCCGAGTTTTCACGCAGCAAGGTTGCCCACGGTTCTTTGGTTGTCGGATCTTCAGCGAAGAAGTCACCAACGACCGGCTCCCCGATTGCGTGGATCTCCTTCAGGCTCTTCAAGAGGCAGAGGTCGTTGACCTTAGGGAGGATCTGCTGTGCGACCGAGGTGAGTACGCCATCGAGTTCGGCACCGCGATCCTTGTACACCTCCGAATACGCCTGGAATGCGTAGGAGCCGATCGTGACGCCCGAGATGTCGTGCAAGTGGTTCTGCATGAGTGCGCTCAGATCCGCTGCGGGTGCTGCCACCGCAACCGCGCGTATGTCCAGTTCAGGGGCATAATCTCGGGCTCGCTCGGCGGCGAACAAAACCGCCTGTCCGCCCTGGGAATGTCCCCAGAGGATCACCGAGTCTCCAGCCTCAGTTCCATCAAGTTCGTGGGCGGCACGCACTGCGTCAAGCACACTGTTACCTTCGGTAACGCCGACGAGGTATGAGCCCGGTCCCTCCGTCCCCATGCCGACATAGTCCGTTGCCACCACGGTGTAGCCCCGGTCCAGCATCATGGTCAGGCCCTCGATACCGCCGAGAGGATTTGTATCCAATGAGGGGGCACAATCGAGCGCAGTGCCCGTCGTTGGATGTCCCCAAGCCAGGACTGTTCTGCCGTTCTCGGGTGGTTTCCCTTTGGGTGTGACCACGACAGCCGTAGCGATAGCTGCCTCACCGTTCAAGTCGGTGGTGCGATACATTACGCGCCAAGCCTTCGCCTCGAACGTATGACCGGTGATCGGCTCACTCTTGATTACTGAACCGGGTGCGTCATCTAGGACCTCGGATGGTTGGGCGTAGAAGTCGGCCATGTCTGTCTGATCTTCGGCGGGGTTACTGCAGCCACCCAGAGCAACAACTGCCGCAATGATTAGCGTGAGTGGGGAGAGGGCGCGTCTCGACAAGGTATTCCCTCATTTCGATGTTGGGACCCACTATTGGTGCTGGTGTGGCTGATCGGAACATGTTATCCCGGCTGATATTGTCTGACTCGTGAGTCTTACGACGGAGGAATCCCCTCGTACATATCCGGCTGAACGAACGAAGGCGTTTGTTGACGCCGTTGTCGCAATCGCGATGACGCTACTGATCTTGCCGCTAATGGACAGCGCTGGCGATTCTGCATCGGGTGGGGAGAACGGGGCCGCGTGGCTGTCGCAGAACAGCTCTCAATTGGTGAGTTTTGTTCTGAGTTTCGTTATCATCGCGATGTTCTGGATTAGTCAGCATCGGATGCTCGATCCCGTGCGGCGCGTTACTGCCCGGCTGATATGGCTGCTGGTCGCGTGGATGCTTTCCATTGTGTGGCTCCCGGTTGCGACGGCTCTGACGGGTCAAATGTCATCGACTGACCCGGTGGCGAAGATGCTATACATTGGCGGCATGACGGTGACGGCCCTTTTGTCCGTTGCTTTGCATGCGTATCTGCTTCGGCACCTGGGCCTTGGTGACCTTACGGTCCAAAGTCAACGTTCTGGAATGGCGGTGGACCTGTCGCTTGCCTGCCTCTTCGTGCTCGCGCTCGCGATCACGCTAATTTTTCCACATGTTGGTTACTACTCACTGTTGATTCTGCTTGCGAGTGGGCCGGTACAGAGACTGTTTCACCGGCTGGTCGGAATGAAGACTGATTCCGCAGGCTGATCCGGGCGAATGCTCGGCCAAAGAAGGCCTGATTTGAGTGAATGTTCGTCCCGGGAATCTACCGGGGAGCTGAGGATGCACCGGATGCTTAGTTGCCTAGATCCCCGGCTAGGCGGCCCTGCGAGATAGGGGCTGGAACGAGGTAACCCGTCCGTCTAGCCCCTCCGTTAACCCTTTTCTGAATCGCGGTGATGGCGGTGCGGAGCGGTTTAGTCGTTCCGTCTCTTCGTCTGTCCCAACACTGTGTTCAGGACTGGTCGACAGGCTTCGGCTGCCAGCAGTGATAGCAAGATTCCGGCGACAACCACGCCAGCGAGCATTGTGGGATTAGTGGGGTCGACCAGGGACATGAACGGTGAAGACATCAACAGGCCCAGACCGACCGAGAGCGTCAGAGTCACCAGAAGTGGCAGTAACACCTGACGTCTGCGCATCTTGGAGAACACGGAACGGGGCACGCCCATGCGATCCATGGACCTGGCCTCTTCTGCACGGTCAATCACGGCGGATGACTGGGCAATCAATGTCGATACCGCGGCGACCACCAGGCCGATCCCGACGGTGATAAGGACTCCCGTTCTTAGGTCGATCAGCATGGTCCTGAATGGCAGATCGTCGACCGCCAACGTTTCTTCCGCGGGCATCATCATTGTGAAGGCGGCGACGAAGCCGATCAGGGCGAGCGCAGAAACATTCCTCCACGCCGCCTTCGGATCGTCCACAACTCGGCGCGACGCGAGTAGCGTCGGAACTGAGTTCGACCTCGCGCCGACCCGCGCGATCATCTGGATAAGCCACGGCCCCATCAGATTGATTACCAGCATCAGGACTGCAATGAAGCCACCGATGGCCGATACACCGACGACCAGACCCTGTGCCATCGCATTGCCGCTCGCTACCAGCAGGATCGCCGCAACCACTGCGATCAGAAACACCCAGAAACGCCAGGACCTCATGGCTGGCGGAGTCTGACGGTTCGCTACACCCAGTGGCGAGATACGTACGCGGCGCAACCCGATGATCGTTGACGCCACGGCCAGGACCAGGAGTATCCCCCACACGGCCAGCCACATCCACCAGGGACCCCGCATATTAGCAGGATTGAGATGTACGGTCTGGAAACTGACCAGGCTCCAAAGCGGCAGTGAAACGAGCCAAAGCAGTGTTCCTAGGAACATTCCGACCAAAGCCTGAAACAAGGTCTCGATGACAGACATCGCAACGACCTCTGAGCCGGTCATTCCGATTAGGCGCAGTGAGGCAAGGCGTGACGCACGGCCTCGCGCGCCCAGTCGAGCCGCAGCTCCGCCGAGGGAGAGGATTGGGACAACAACAAGGGCGCACGCAATGACGGCAAGAAGGACATAGGTGCTGGTGAAGTCTGCTGCGTTCGTCCCGGGGGCTTCACCGAAGTTCGCCACCATTTCGGGATTGCCGTTGATGTGCCAGTTAACAAACATCCACGTACCTCCTGCAACCGTCAGAGCGAGCAGGGTGGCGACAGTGAAGGCGACAACTGCAAACACGTCCAAGATTGCACCGCCCTGGCGGCCCCGGAGACGTTCGACGGCCAAACGAGGCGCGAGAGCAATCGCGTTCCTCATCGCCCCTCACCCCCAATCGCGCGATCATCGTGGATGTGTGCGTCGCGAATCTCAACGAGCCGTTCACACCAGGCAGCTACCTTCGGGTCGTGGGTTACTAGGATGAGGCTGGCTCCCGCCATCTTGGTGGCGGTTGTCAGGATCTGCATCACCTCGTGCCCGGTGGCTTGGTCGAGGGCGCCGGTTGGCTCGTCTGCAAAGACCACGGCGGGGTTGTGTACCAGCGAGCGAGCAATTGCGACCCTCTGAGCCTGACCGCCGGACATCTCTCCCGGACGCCGGTCACCCATTCCCGCGAGACCCAGTCGTTCCAGCCATGTGTCGGCTGATTTGAGGGCTTCCCTGCGTCCAACTCCGTTAATCATTAGGGGGAGCGCGACGTTCTCGCGAGCCGGAAGCTCTGGCAGCAGCTGCCCATCTTGAAATACGAACCCGAACTGTTCGCGACGAAGGCGGGAACGGTCAGAATCGGAAAGATTGGAGATTGAGCGTCCCGAAAGAACCACTTCGCCAGAGTCTGGCTTCAGGATTCCGGAGAGCACATGTAGCAGTGTCGACTTACCAGAGCCAGAAGGGCCCATGATCGCAACGCTCTGCCCCTTAGGCACCACAAGTGTGACTCCGGCCAGAGCGCGGACAGTCCCGTAGTTTTTGGTTAGGTTGAAGCCCGCAAGGTCGCCTCGTTCGCCGCTTGGCGTTGCGGCGCGAGAGATCTCAGTGTCATTCATCGTGTTCATGCTTCCATTTCACTCGCTGTGAGGGGTCGTCGCCACGGCGCTCGCACCACAATCAGGGTGGTGCCAGCACCACCTCGCGTCGCAACGCCAGCCTCTAGACTTGAACCGTGTCCACGCAGCGTCAGGGTCGGTCGGCATGGCGGGTTGTTGCCCTAGTTTCACTTCCCGTCATCGCCTTGGTGACTCTACTTAGAATTCTTGCGTGGGATCCGGGGAGCGCGGGAGCCATCGCCTTTCTTGTCGCCTGGACCTTGCTCTGCCTGTTGCTGGCCCCACTATTACGAACGAAACCAACACCTCGGCTGCAAGACCTAGCGGACCCGCAAACGTACGGTAACGAGCTCCGCGAACTGACCCGCAGTCGGCGCGACATCGTGCAGGCCTTCGAGATTGAACGCCGGCGCATCGAGCGGGACCTTCACGACGGGGCCCAACAGTACATTGTTGCCGCTTCGATGCAAGTGGGGGAGGCGAGTTTGCTGTTGGACGACGTGCGTGGCGCAGATGCCGCCAGACTGGACGAGGAATCCCGCAGGATCCTCGATGAAGCCTCCTCGCTCCTCTCGAGAGCCCAGGACACAGTGGATGAGGCGCTCACTGAGCTACGTCGTACTGTCGCCGGGATTCACCCGAAAGTACTGAGTGACATTGGTCTTGAGGCAGCGGTGCGTGACATCGCGTCTCGCTCCGGCCTAGACGTGGCGGTGCGCGTTCCGCATCCTCTTCCTGATATGCCTGAAGGGGTGGTGGCCGCCGCGTACTTCCTGGTTTCTGAAGCGCTCACCAACGTTGCGAAGCATGCGCCCGACGCTTCGGTCACTGTCCTGCTCGCCGCAGATCAGTATCTTCAGGTGAGCGTGGTGGACACCGGTCCGGGTGGCGCTGAGTTACGTTCGGGCCACGGTTTGGCGGGGATGAGGGAGCGCCTACTCGCCTTCGGCGGCACCCTTCAGGTGTCAAGTCCTGCGGGAGGGCCGACGACCATCGCCACCCGCTTGCCGCTGCTGTTGTACGAGGGTGAGCCGTCAATTGTTTTTCCTCACGAGGCCGATCCGCAGTCTGGAGAGAGTAAATGAGACTTGTTGTGGCGGACGATTCCGCACTGTTGCGCGAGGGGCTAGTGGGGCTATTGGAGCGTAGCGGACACCAGGTGCTCGCAGAGGCTTCCAGTGCAAGTGAGCTCGAAGCCCTGGTCGATAGGCAAATGCAAGAAGACGGCCCTGACGTTGTGCTCACCGACGTGCGGATGCCGCCAGAGATGAAAGACGATGGGCTGAAGGCGGCGATGACTCTGCGAGAGCGGTACCCTCGACTCGGGGTTCTGGTGCTTTCCCAGTACGTGGCGCCGGCCTATGCGGCGGCGCTCTTCGCGGCTCCCTCCTCCACCGACTCGCCCACAGGCGGTGTCGGCTACCTACTGAAGGATCGAATCTCGCGAGTCGCCGACTTCATGCATTCGCTCGGGGTCGTTGCGGCTGGTGGAATTGTGGTCGACCCGGAGGTTGCCGCACACCTGATGCAGAACAAACGCTCCGCGCTTGACGCCCTAACGCCGCGCGAGTTGGAGGTTCTGGAACTGATGGCTTCGGGGCTTTCAAACCAGCAGATTTCCGACAGACTTTTTCTTTCTTCAGGAGCCGTGGCAAAACACGTCGCAAACGTGTTCGCAAAACTCAATCTGGGCCCGGGAGAGGATAACCGTCGGGTTCGGGCCGTCCTTGCTTACCTGACAGAACGTTCAGAAATATAGTCTTGAACACCCTTATTGCGAATCGTATTGATTAGCGTTTGCAATAAGGCTATTGTTGCTTCTGGCAAAGTTCAGAAAGTATTGGCTCGGAATCTGGAGCCCATTGTTGGAGGTTTGATAGTGACCAAATCCGTTTCAACTCTTCGTCGAAACGTAAGACACCCCTTGGCTCTGGCGGCCGGTTCGATCGCCGCGTTGGCCTTAGTTGCGGGCTGTTCTTCGGGGGCATCCGCACAATCTGAGGACTCGGCCGGAGGGCAGTCGAGTGAGACTGGGGTGGAGACGGCTCTGCCGGTGGTCGTTGTTTCCTCGTACCCACTCGCGTTCTTAGCCGGGGCGGTTGCCGGGGATGGTGCCGTTGTCGAGGACATGTCTGCAAACGCTGGGGATGCGCACCACCTGGAACTCTCCCCGGCCCAAGTGAACGAAATATCGAAGGCGAACTTGGCGCTATACATAGGTGATGGATTCCAGTCCGCGATGGAACAGGCGATTCAGGTCTCCGGCGTCCCGAGCATGGATGTGCTCACCGCGGTTCCCGCGGACGAACTCATCTCGGGCGACCCGCACGTTTGGCTAGATCCGACAATCGCGGCTGACATCGCGGATGCGATCGCGGAGAAGTTGGCGCAGGCGAATCCCTCTGGCGCAGATGAATATCAGGCGAATGCTGCGGCTCTGCGCGCGGCCCTTGAGGAACAAGACGCGGAATACCAGACTGTTTTGGCGAACTGTGGCGGCGAGACCCTCTTAACCTCGCACGAGGCATTCGGCTACCTGGCTGCACGATACGGTCTTGAGCAGGTCGGTGTTCTGGGGGTTGATCCGGATGCGGAACCCTCGCCCGCACGCATCAACGAAGTCCTGACGCTGATTGGGGAGCACGGGATCACCACGCTCTTCATTGAGCCGACAACCGCTCATTCACACAGCGAGGATGAGGCCGACCACGATCACGATGCTGAGTCTGGTGATGAGACGGCTCACGAGGAAGAGGGGCACGACCACGTTCACTTAAGCGAGGAGCAGACAACGGCCATCTCGCAGGCACTGGGAATCCCCGCGCTGATCCTCGATCCCATGGAGATTCAGGTCGACCCTGAGCATGATTTCTTGACGGTTATGCACATGAACCTTCATGCGCTAGCAGATGGATTGTCCTGTGCGGTGAGCGTCCACTAGTTTGAGTGCGCCGAAGCGGTCCCGACCTGTGGGCTGGGGCCGCTTTGTGTTGGCTCGGCGACTTAGCCTTACCCAGCAATTTAGGTCCTTCGCCCCACCCGCTAGAATCGCTGAGGAGTTACGAATCTAGGAGGAAGACCAGTGACTGATTCAGTTGGCACCCGCGAAGGCTGGGAGCAGTGGAAGGCAGAGCGAGATGAGAAACTCCGCGACCCCTACGGGTGGCTTTCGCTGGTTGAACTTACCTGGCTAGAGGAAGACCCGTCTCCGCTCAAGACATTCCCCGGCCTTTGGAACCACAGTGATAACACTGTTAGGTTCGCTCCGGTAGAGGCAGAGCCGAAGGTTTACCGGGAAGGTCAGGAGATCGCGCATTCTTTTGAAATTCGGGTTGGTCCGGGCGTCTCAGACCGTTCGCTACGCGATGAGCGGGGACGCGAGATTGAAGTTATGTATCGCTTCTGGGGTCCGGCGATCAGAGTCCGTGACCCTCAAGCAAAGCGTCTCGCAGAGTTCCAAGGGCTTGATCGTTACGACTTTGAACCGCTTTGGGTCCTACGCGGTGTCATCCTTCCCTACGACCAGGTCAAGGAGCTAACCGTTGATTCAGCGATCGAGGGCGGAACTCAAACGGTCAGTGCATGGGCCGATGCGGAAGTGGCTCTGCCGAACGGAGAGACACTGACACTGATCGTTACCGGCGACGGCCCTGATTCCTCGAACGTAATGTTCCACGATGACACGAACGGTGATACCACGCCGGGATGGCGCTCGGCACCCGTAGTCGTTGATGGGGGAACCGTCGTGCTCGACCTCAACCGAGCGCAGATTTTTCCGGCACACCTGAGTCCTTACGGAACCTGTCCGAAACCACCGGAGGCCAACCGCATTCCGGCCCGGGTTGAAGCTGGAGAGAAAACCTTTGCGGGAAGGGACACCCAGTGAGCTATCGAATCCTGACCATTTGTACGGGAAATATCTGCCGCTCGCCCATGGCAGAGGTTGTCCTGGCGAAGAAGCTTGCTGAGGTGGGCCTCGACGTAGAGGTCGAGTCAGCCGCAGTCACAACTGAGGCACTGGGACACGCCATTGATCATCGGGCCGCCCGTACCCTCCGGGGTGCCGGCTATCAGGTTCCTGACAGGCGTGCGCGCCAGGTCAACGCTGAGGACTTCGAGAGTTTTGATTTGATGCTACCGATGACCCGCTCGCACGCACGAGCACTCGAACGCTTTGCTGAGCGCTTCGGGACCGGTGATCTTGGCGCTGACATTCGGCTCTTCCGTGACTTCGTCCCCGATGACGAGGCAGATGTGCCCGACCCCTGGTACGGCGATCAGTCAGACTTCGACGAGACTTTGGAGATTATCGAACAGGCCGTCCCGGAGATAGCGGAGTTCGTCCGCGAGAACTCGTAGTACGCACCTTCGTGACTTCCTCGAATCGCCCCGGCGGAACCCATTATCTTCGTCGGGTCATGACAACGCTGGTGGTTGTTGCAGTTCTTCTTGCCCTGATCTTGTGGGCGGTTTCTGGTCTGCTGGGACTTGGGAACCCGTGGACGAGTCAGCCGGAGAGAACGTCATCAGAGACAGAGACCAACCTGGAGTCTTTCGTTCCGGAACCGAAGGGTCCAGCCCCGTCGTACGAGGGCTTCGATCCGACGTTCATTATTTCGGACGAGGCGTTCTTCAACAGTCAGGCATATACCGAGGCGCAGATTGAGTCTTTCATCGCTAAGTGGAACGAGGGATGCCGGACCGGAATCGATGGGACGCCGTGCGTCTCCGAGTTCAGAGAGGCCTCCCCGAGCTTTGAGGCAGACCAATACTGTCCGCTTGGATTTGCCGGTCAAGAGGGAGACACTGCCGCCTCGATCATTTGGAAGGCGTCGCAGAGTTGCGGGATTAATCCCCAGGTGCTTCTGACACTGATCCAGAAAGAGCAGGGATTATTCACGGCATCCGGTTACCGGCTGGACGAGTCACGCTACAACATTGCGACTGGGTTTGCCTGTCCAGATGCGTCGGTTTGCGATCCCACCTATTTCGGTTTCACCACCCAGGTTTACTATGCCGCGCGCCAGATGCGGAAGTACGAGGCTAATCCCTATGACTACATGGTTCAGCCGGGAGTTCCCGTTGCGATTCCCTACGCTCCGGGGGCGGGGTGCGAGGGTCCCGTGGTCACAGTAGCGAACCTCGCGACCTCGAACCTTTATAACTACACCCCGTACCAGCCGAATGAGGCGGCGCTGTTAGGGAAGAGCGATGCTTGCACAACCTGGGGGAACCAGAACTTCTACGCGTTCTTCAACGCTTGGTTCGGAACTCCGGAGAAGGCCTTGGAATCGGCCGGAGGCTAGCTGTCGCGACTCTGGTTAGGTTACGTCCCACTTAGGTTGCGTCCCACTAGTGCACAGATCGTGACTAATGCGCTTATCCACAGCGTCAATGCACGGCGGTTGCGGAGTTATTCCGCGCAGGGGAGACTCAGTCATGCCTTGAAGTTCGCTACAGGCCGCATCATACTAAACACCAAATGATGGTGAGTTAGGTGGACTTAAATGCGAACAACGGTGACAGTGGACGACGCACTAATGGAGAAAGCAATGGAACTTACCGGAATAACTGAGCGTAGCGCTCTGATGCGCGAAGGACTCGAGTCCTTGGTCAGAACTGAGAGCGCCCGCAGACTCAGACAACTTGCAGGAACCGACAAGAACGCGAGCGCAGCCCCTCGGCGACGAGCAACTCAATGATCCTGGTTGACACTTCTGTCTGGATCGACTTTCTCCATGGAGGAGATGTGGGCCTTGATGAGCTACTAGAAGGGGACGAAGTGGGCCAGCACCCGTTTGTTGTGGGCGAGTTGGCATTGGGGTCAATTAGAAGCCGAAGCGAGGTTTTGGGCCTGCTCTTGAATCTGACTGAGTTTCCGTCGCTGAATAGTGATGAGGTCCTAGACCTTATCGAGATGCACAGGCTCTGGGGTAGAGGACTGAGTCTCGTGGATGCTGCACTGCTCGGATCTGTGCTGATCACGCCCGGAAGTAGGCTCTGGACGCGAGATAAAAGACTGGCAGACGCGGCAAAGAAACTGGGCGTGGCCTTCTGATCTAGCATCGAACCTACGTGGGAGGTGTGGGCGTACTTGCCTCCGGCATTGCTATCGCTTATAAGTGGCTATTTCTAGCTAGAGCATGCAGCTTACGCAGCCCTCCACTTCCGTTCCTTCCAGAGCCGCCTGCCTAATGCGGACGTAGTACAGGGTCTTGATTCCCTTGCGCCAGGCGTAGATGTAGGACTTGTTCAACTCTCGGGTCGTGACCGTGTCCGGGTAGAACAGAGTCAGGGACAGGCCCTGGTCCACATGCTGTGTAGCTGCGGCGTACGTGTCGATGATCTTCTCCGGGCCGATCTCATACGCATCCTCGTAATACTCGAGGTTGTCGTTGGTCAGGTACGGGGCCGGGTAGTAGACACGGCCGATCTTGCCTTCCTTACGGATTTCAATTTTCGCGGTGATCGGGTGGATCGACGAAGTCGAGTTGTTGATGTAGCTGATGGAACCCGTCGGCGGAACGGCCTGCAGGTTCTGGTTGTACATCCCGTACTCGGCCACGTCCGCCGCGAGCTTCTTCCAATCATCCGCGGTCGGAATGCGAGCAGAAGACCCTGCGAAGAGGCCCCTAACCTTCTCGGTCTGAGGCTCCCAGGTCCCATTAATGTACTTATCGAAGAACTTGCCGCTGGCGTAATCAGACTTTTCGAAGCCGTCAAAGGTCTCGCCGCGTTCCCGGGCAATCTTGTTCGAAGCCTTGATCGCCTCGAAGAGGATGGTCAGGAAGTAAATGTTCGTGAAGTCCAGGCCTTCTTCAGAGCCGTAGTGGATGCTTTCGCGCGCCAGGTATCCGTGAAGGTTCATCTGTCCCAGGCCAATCGCGTGCGAGCGGGCATTACCTGAAGCGATCGATGGAACAGACTCAATGTTTGACAGGTCGGAAACTGCGGTCAGGCCGCGGATTGCTGACTCGACTGTGAGGGCAAAGTCCGGAGAATCCATCGTCTTTGCGATGTTGAGCGAACCCAGGTTGCAAGAGATGTCCTTGCCGACCTTCTTGTATGACAGATCGGGGTAGTACTCCGAGGGCTCAGAGACCTGCAGGATTTCCGAGCAGAGGTTCGACATCGAAATGCGGCCCTCAATCGGGTTCGCGTTGTTAACCGTGTCCTCGAAGACGATGTACGGATAGCCCGACTCGAACTGAATCTCAGAGAGAGTTTGGAAGAATCTGCGAGCGCTGATCTTCTTCTTTCGAATCTCGGGGTTGTTCACCATCTCGCGGTACTTCTCGGTCACGGAGATGTCACTGAAGGGGACCCCGTAGATGCGTTCGACATCGTAAGGGCTGAAGAGGTACATGTCCTCGTTGTTCTTCGCCAGGTGGAACGTAATGTCTGGAACGACAACACCCAGGGACAGTGTCTTGATTCTGATTTTCTCGTCCGCGTTCTCCCTCTTGGTGTCGAGGAAGGACATGATGTCGGGGTGATGGGCGCTCAGGTAGACGGCGCCGGCACCCTGACGAGCACCGAGTTGGTTGGCGTATGAGAAGGAGTCCTCAAGCAACTTCATGACTGGGACAACGCCGGACGACTGGTTCTCGATGCGCTTGATGGGTGCCCCGGCTTCGCGAAGATTGGTCAATGACAGGGCCACTCCGCCGCCGCGCTTTGATAGCTGCAGGGAAGAGTTGATGCCACGTGCAATCGACTCCATGTTGTCCTCGACGCGCAACAGGAAGCAGGAAACCAGTTCGCCCCTGGCGACTTTGCCTGCGTTGAGGAAGGTCGGGGTGGCGGGTTGGAAGCGCCCGGCCATGATCTCGTCAACCAGGTGCTGAGCCAGTGCATAATCGCCTTGAGCCAGGTACAGGGCCACCATGACGACGCGATCCTCGAAGCGCTCAAGATAACGCTGGCCGTCAAACGTCTTTAGGGTGTACGAGGTGTAGTACTTGAACGCACCCAGGAACGTTGGGAAACGGAACTTGAAGGCGTACGCGCGCTTGTACAGGTCCTTGATGTCCTGGAACGAGTACTGATCCAGGACCGCCTGTTCGTAGTATCCCTCGTCCACCAGGTAGCGGAGTTTTTCCTCAAGGTCGTGGAAGAATACCGTGTTCTGGTTTACGTGGGTCAGGAAGTACTGACGCGCGGCCTTGCGATCTGCGTCGAACTGGATCTTCCCGTCCCTGTCATACAGGTTGAGCTGTGCGTTCAGTGCGTGATAATCGAGCTCGGGACGCAGGGCCTTCTCAAGGCCGGTGTCTGTCATATTGTCGACCAAAATCTCTTCAGTCCTTCTTGTACTCGGGAGACATCTTCGGGAGTTCCTAGAAGCTCGAATTTATACAGATGTGGAACGCCAACCTTCTTAGAGACAATATCGCCCGCAATGCAGTAAGCTTTCCCAAAGTTCGTGTTTCCCGCGGAAATGACGCCCTTGCAATGGTTTCGGTTCGTCTCATTATTCAAGAATTTGATTACCTGCTTGGGTACGGCCCCGCCTAGGTTGCCCCCTCCGTAGGTGGGGACAACGAGGATGTAGTCGTAGTCAACGCTCAGGAATCCGTCTTTGGGACGCAGGGGAATGCGCTGTGCAGGAACGCCAAGACGCTTTACGAATCGCGCGGTGTTCTCCGTCGCCGAAGAAAAGTACACGAGCCGTGGCTCAGACAGGGAACCAACTATAGAGTCGCCCGGATCTGTTTTGGATGCTTCTGGCTGGTTGGGAAGGACAGCGCCAGGCTGTGCTGCCTCGGCGCACACTGTCGACCCCGTTAGTTAGCTACAGGCTGCAACACCATTTTCGAGGCTGCAGCGATACGGTCAGGACGGAACCCGCTCCAGTGATCCTCACCCACCACGACCACGGGTGCTTGCTGGTAGCCGAGGTTGATGATGTATTGAAGAGCCTCAGAGTCAACACTGACATCGACAGTGCGGTAAGGGGTTCCGGAACGATCAAGAGCGCGGTAGGTCGCATCGCATTGAACGCACCGAGGCTTTGAGTAAACGGTGATTTCCATGTCGAGTTCCTTCCGCCCTGTCAGGAGTCTGTCCAGATCTGCCGGTAAACCCCATATTTGTAACTACATCGCTGTGATTCTTCGCGGCGACATTTGCCCCACGGCTTGTAACACTACACCTTGTGTTTGAGTTGTCCAGTACCCCCTATATGTCGTGTTGAGTCGTAATTGTGGACTCAACGCCGCGTCCTGTGGATTACTCATCGAACCTCGTCTTTCAAGTGTCTCCTATGGCTCCGACATATCCGCATATTGCCCGGGTTCGGCCCAATCTCGACTTGCGGTCACCTGTGAATAACCCCGAGAATCTTGTCCTCACCCTGTGAATAACAACGACGTAATTCGCTTCGGAAAAGAGCTTGCTTCGGCGTGTCGCCCATAGGCCGACAACCTCCTCCACAACGCATGGGTTGCCAATCAGATAGGTAGCAGACACGCCGCAGATTCGGTTGCGAGAAGGCGCCTATGTGATTGGCAACCTGGAAAGAGGAGGGAGAACTAACGCTCCGGAGGGTGGTCCTCTCCGCCGCCGCGCTCCTATGGCGACTTACCCTTGAGGCATGACACCTACTCCACCCCGCATGAATGTAGAGTCCTTCAACCTAGATCACCGCAAAGTTCAGGCCCCCTATGTGAGAGTCGCGGACCGGAAAGAACTTCCCGGCGGCGACGTGCTTATCAAGTACGACGTTCGTTTCACTCAGCCGAATGCCTCTCACCTGGAGATGCCTGCGGTCCACTCGATCGAACATCTCACCGCAGAGCTGATGCGTAATCACACCGACGCTCTCATCGACTTCTCACCCATGGGGTGCCAAACGGGTTTCTACGCGCTCACCCTAGGCCTGGAACAGCCTCAGTTCGAGGAAATCCTCGAGGCCACCTTTGAGGACATCCTTCAGGCAGACCGGGTCCCAGCGGCCAACGAGGTGCAGTGCGGATGGGGCGCGAACCACTCGCTCGCGGCGGCGCAGGATGCGGTACGAGGGTTTCTTGCCGAGCGCGCTTCTTGGGATCAGGTAATGAGTGGAGAGGAGGGTCAGGATGCGTAGGCTCATCGACCTGGTAGTCGTCTGCGCGGAAGAGGAAGAGGCCGAGCCGTTCCTCAAAGGCACCCAGTGGGTCGGTGGTGGTAGCCAGCCGCGACCCGTCGAGCTACTTCCCCCCACTTACAAAGGGCCCGCTCATTTCAAGATTGGGTACTGGCAGGGTTGCTCAACGCTTTTCGTTGTCTCCGGCATTGGAACCACAAACGCCGCAACTGCAATCACCGCAGTGCTGCAGAAGTATGAGCCGAAGGCTGTCATCGTCGCCGGAACTACCGGGGGGCTCGGTGAACAAATCCTCGCCGGTGACCTAGTCCTCTCAGAGCGGGTTCTCTATCACGAGGCCAACGCGACCGACTTTGGGTATTCCGCCGGGCAGGTCCCACAGATGCCAGAGGACTACCAGGCAGACCTCGCCCTGTTGGACCTGGCCCAGAAAGCCGCAGAGAAGCTAGGCAGAAGAAACTGGTCTGGCACTGTCGGTTCGAGCAACTCGTTTGTGACCGCGGCCCTGGCAGCTGGAGTCAGAGAGACCTTCCCGAATTTGCTGGCGGTCGACATGGAGACCGCCGCGGTCGCTCAGGCCTGCTGGATGTTTGGGGTTCCCTGGATTTCTATGCGCGCGGTTTCGGACCTCTGTTCGCCTGAGGGCGCTGGTGAGTATGACACTCACGCCCCCGAGGCTACCCAAACCAGTTTCAGGCTAGTGGAGGCACTCGCGGCGCAGTTGGGCTCAGTCAAGGAGCCAAAGGACGATGAGGCGGAAGGGTCCGCGGAGGTAGAAGTGCCCACGGAGGTAGGAGGGCCCTCGTACTACCCCCGCTCCAGCGACGCCGAGCGGAAGCCGATTCGTCGCGCCCTCATCTCGGTGTGGAACAAGACCGGACTGACCGACTTGGCGACGGTCCTCGTAGAAGAGGGCGTCGAACTGGTTGGAACCTCGTCCACCGCCGCCGCAATCGCCAAAGCGGGGCTTCCCGTCACGGAAGTCAGCGAACTCACTGGCTTCCCGGAGATACTGGGCGGGCGTGTCAAGACCCTGCACCCGACCATTCACTCCGCTCTGCTGGCCAGGCAGAACGATGCGGATTCCATGAAAACCTTGGATGACCTCGGAATCGCCCCGTTCGACCTTGTGGTCACAAACCTCTACCCATTCACGGACACGCTGAGCCGCGCTCACTCCACCGAATCGGACCTGACGTTCGCCGATTGCATCGAGATGATTGACATTGGCGGGCCAACCATGGTTCGCGCAGCCGCAAAGAACAACGAGAGTGTCGCGATAGCTACTAACCCCGCCCAATACGACGCCATCATCGAGGCGCTCCGCGCCGGCGGAACCACGCAGGAAGAGCGTTTGGATCTGGCAACTGCGGCCTTCCAGACCATCGCTGACTACGACATCGCTATCGCCAACTGGCTCAGCGATCACAAGGCCGGCGGCGCTGCGTACTGGGATGAGTACACAAAGCGGGTGTTCACTGACGGAATCGCTCCGGATTTGCCCGAAGACAACCGCGGATTCCCTGAGTGGTACGGCTCCTCTTACCGTAAAGGCGAGGAACTACGTTATGGCGAGAACTCCCACCAGGGGGCAGCCCTCTACCGACCGATAGATAATTCGCCGGAGGGAGGAGGGGGTCTGGGGATAACCGGGGCTAAGCAGCTCGGTGGAAAGCCGCTGTCGTTCAATAATCTGCAAGACGCGAGCGCGGCGGAGAAAGCAGCGAACTCTTTCATCGACGGACCCGCAGTTGCGATCATCAAGCACGCAAACCCCTGCGGAATCGCTGAGGGAGTAACTATTGCGGAAGCCTACGCGAAGGCGCTCGCCTGTGATCCTCTCTCCGCCTTCGGCGGGGTGGTCGCGGCGAACGAAAAAATAGACGAGGCCACGGCGGAGCAGATCGCCCGCGTGTTCACTGAGGTCGTGATTGCGCCGGGCTACACCGATGAGGCGCTCGCGATCCTGCAGCAGAAGAAGAACCTTCGGATCCTGGTTTCATTTGCTCCGTGGGGTGAGCGCTTCGAGAAGCGCCACATCAGTGGTGGTGGCCTACTTATCCAGCAGCCCGATAAGCCGGGTGCGGTGGAGGACAAGGCAGACGCCTGGAAGCTGGTCGCCGGAAACCCCGCGAGCGAGGAACGACTCAAGGACCTCGAAGTCGCCTGGAAGGCAGCGCAGTGCACCAAATCGAACGCAATCGTGCTGGCTAAGGACGGCGCAACGGTCGGCGTTGGAATGGGACAGGTTAACCGCCTCGACTCGGCCAGGCTCGCGGTCGAGAGGGCGAACACCCTGGCCGACGGGGTAAACCGAGCCAAGGGCTCAGTCGCTGCCTCGGACGCGTTTTTCCCGTTCCCCGACGGATTACAGGTCCTGATCGACGCAGGCGTCACCGCAGTGGTGGCTCCCGGAGGGTCGATCCGTGACCAACTATCAATAGACGCAGCGAACGAGGCGGGAATCGGCCTCTACTTCGCAGACCGCCGCCACTTCTGGCACTAGAGCAGGGCGCGAACGCTTGCGTATCCCGGGTTCTCCTCGTATGAGGGAGCGTCGAATACGTGAGCGACCGGGTCACTTTCGGTGTACCTGGGCCAACCCGGGTCGCCGTCCTTGATGAAGCAAACCGCGTCTGCGTGGACCTCGTCCGCGAGTTGCTGCGGGGGATTGTCACCCGCAAGGGGCTCAACGGCGGGACCGTCCAGGCAGTCAAAGAAGAATGGTACGTCCAGGCAGTGCTCGGCGAACCCGAACTTGCCCGATGGCCAAGCGAATCGGTACAGCCAGGTTGGGGCAGCGCCACGGTCCTTGACGAGCGCGATGGTTGGGGCGCGGAACATGCGGTCGGTCATGGCACGCCCTGCGAAGGTCGCGTTGTCTTTTGCTGCAACATCCGCGTTGTCTTCGGTGTACGCCTTCTGAGCATCCTTTGGGACGCCCACAAGCTTGAGGAGTAGCGACTTCGGGACCAGCCGAATCAGTTTCTCTTGTTCACCGAAGATCATGGTGAACTCGTCGTCTGTTGTTCCCAGTAACAGTGGTTTGTCGGCGCCAACGCCAGCCGCAATCGACTCGGTAGAGGGACGCGTGATGACCTCTCCGTCGATGGCTGGCCCCAGTCCAAGACCCGAGTCCATGAACTTCCTGATCTGCTTGAGAGACAGCTTGGAGGTCTTGGCCTGAATCTCCAGAATCCGCTCTTCGGGAAGAGTGCACCAGGCGTCGCGTGTCGGGACGATCCCTGCCTCCCTCGCCATCGCCTCCCCGAGTTCCTTGGCGTCCGCCATCGTCACATCCGCGAGTGCCCCAGAGATTGAGTAGGCCTGGCTGAATAGGTGCTGCGCCTTCTCCATTCCAAGCAGGGTGAGTACCGCTCCGCCCCCGGCAGACTGTCCTGCAATGGTTACTCGGTCAGGGTCGCCGCCAAACGATGCGATGTTTTCTTGCACCCACTCAAGGGCCAGGAGCCAGTCGAGGACACCCCGGTTCATGGGTGCACCTTTCATCCAACCGAAGCCGTCAAAGCCGAGGCGGTATGAAATGGTGACTGTTACGACGCCGTCGCGATTGAAGGCGCGCCCGTTGTACCAGGGGCTGGCGGGCGAACCGGCGGTGTAGCCGCCGCCGTGAATCCACACCAGGACGGGGAGGCTTGCACCCTCGTCGGTTTCCTTGGGTGCCGGGGTGAACACGTTGACGTTGAGGGTGCTTTCTCCGGGAACGCTTGGCTCGGGGATCAGGGTGATTCCCGAGTCGCCACGCTGGGCGGAGGCGCCGTATTGCAGTGCGTCACGGACTCCTTCCCAGTGAGCCTTAGGAACCGGTGCCATGAATCGGAGATTGCCCACAGGTGGTTCGGCGAAGGGAATTCCTAAGAACGAGGCCCAGCGTGTTTCACCTGCCGCAGTCTCCTCGGTTGTCCAGCGGCCGCGAACCGTCCCGGCTCTTGTTTCTACTTCGACGAACTCATCGTTTGAAACCGGATTTGAACTGGAATTATTCTTCGCTTCCACGCCTGATCCTCATCCTCTTTGTGAGTCATTGGGCGCCATCGCCCAGAATGCTTCTAAGTCTGCACCAAAGTGGCGGTATTCGAACAATTGACCGCTAGGGATATTGGTGTCCGAACCCTCATATGGAAAACATTAGGGATTGGGCATGCAAGCGGTAACGTTTCTTCTATGAGTACACAAAATGCTGCGGCGGTGCCGCTAAACCAGCCTCTCTATGGGGCGTCTTTCGGACAGGCTGTCCAGCGCTTTTTCAAGAAGTACGCAACCTTCTCGGGACGGGCATCTCGTAGCGAGTACTGGTGGGTTGAGTTATTCGTGTTCCTGGTCAGCCTCGTTCTTTCGATTCTGATGTCACTTGGGATGAAGGATTTCGGAGGAGGAGAATACGAAGTCAACGGCTTTGGCTGGTTCATGATCGTTGTCGCTTCGCTTTGGGGACTCGCGCTCATCGTTCCGCACCTGGCGCTGACCATGCGCCGCCTGCACGACGCCAACTTCTCTGGCTGGTTCATCCTTTTGGGGCTGATTCCCGCAGGAGCGTTCGTCATCTTTATCTTCACGCTGATTCCTTCGAACCCGGCTGGTGTCAGGTACGACGAGCCACAACCGATGGCGTCGCAACCTATGGGGTACTGAGTAAGCCTGAGGCACAAGACGCAACTGGCCCGACCTGAAAAGGTGCGGGCCAGTTTTCTGTGGTGCTCAAGGGGGGAGTTGAACCCCCACGCCCTTCCGGGCACACGGACCTGAACCGTGCGCGTCTGCCTATTCCGCCACTTGAGCAGTGCTAGTACTCGGGGATTCGTTTCCGAAGCCTTTCGTACGTGACGATGAAACACTATACCGGGCGAAGTACGCAAGAAAGAAACCAATCAGCGACTCCGGCGAATATCACGTTTTGGATGCCTCCGGGAAAGAGGGCTCGATCCTGACGTGTCACTAGTTTTCCTGTCACGCTTCTAGGGGGCGGCATCGGAGGGGTCGTAAGTCGAGCGTCGCTCCCTTTATTAGGTCTCTGACCGCACGAACCCACTAAACTGTGACGTTAGGTATCTGAGGACTCATTGGCTCATGTGGTGAGATAGGGAGGTGAAGGCAATGGGAATGATGGACCGCTTCGAAACCGCCGTCGAGAAGGGTGTCAATTCTGTCTTCTCCAAAGTGTTTCGCTCGGGCCTGAAGCCCGTCGACATTTCGTCCGCGATTAGACGAGCCATGGATGATGCGGCTGAGGAGCATCCGGACCAGGCCGTTGCCGCCGTGGCGCCCAACCGGTTTCAGATTCTAGTAAATCCAACCGACTATCAGGCATTCGAAGACTCCGGAACTGACCAAATCACTAGCGAGCTTGAAGCGGACGCGACTCAGCATGCCGCCAACCAGCAATACATGCTACTTGGTCCGGTAAACGTTGACTTCGTTTCCGATCCGCAAGAGACCACGGGAATGCTTGAGGTTATTGCAACCAAGAAGGCAGGGGATGTCGCCCCGGGTTTCGCTGCCGCTGCCTCGCCCTCGCATCCCATCATTGACGTCGGTGGAGAGAAGTGGCTACTCACAAAACCCGTTACGACTATAGGTCGTTCTTCCCAGGCGGACATAACGGTTGACGACAGCGGAGTCTCCCGGAAACACGTGGAGTTTCGAATTACTCCCGACGGGGTGATACTTACTGATCTAGGCTCAACGAACGGGACGTTTGTCGAAGGCCACAGGGTTGAGGCTGCCACCCTGCTAGACGGCAACCAAATCACCATCGGCCGCACTCGCATCCTGTTCTGGACCCACCCGGAGGAATAGACCGCCTTGACAAGTGATCTCGCGTTCACCATCTTCCGCATAGGATTCCTGATCCTGTTGTGGTTGATGGTCTTTGGTGTGGTCTCCACACTGAAGCGCGACATCTTCGGGACCGTCGTCACCTCGCGCGGTTCTGGCAAAGCCACAAGGAGCGGTAAGCGCATAGGCGATAGACGCGACGGTAGTTCAAATGCTCCCACGCGTCTGCTGATTACCGGTGGCCCGCTTGAGGGGACCCTTATTCCTCTCGGAACTCAGCCGATTACCGTGGGTCGCTCTCCCTCGTCCACCCTGGTACTAGAGGACCCCTACGCCTCCTCCAGACACGCCGAACTGCGAAACGTTAACGGCCAATGGGCAATCGCTGATCTGGGTTCCACAAACGGAACGTTCGTTGACGATGAAAGGGTAGTCGATATCCGGGTTCTTCCCGTCGGCACAGCAGCGAGAATCGGCCAAACCACGTTCGAACTGGTGAACTAGTGGCCGTCGAATTCCACTTCGCTATTCGCTCAGACGTCGGGCTGATCCGAAAGAACAACCAGGACTCCGGATATGCGGGGTCCAGGTTGCTGGTGGTCGCGGACGGAATGGGTGGAGCCGCTGGAGGGGACGTTGCTTCGTCCGTCGTTGTCGCCCACCTCGCCCCTCTCGATGACGCCCCCGGACCATCCGATCAGTTGCTCACCAACCTTTCGGACGCTCTGCAGGACGCGCATGACGAACTGATTGAACGGACCGAAGAGAACGAGCGGTTGCGCGGACTTGGGACGACTTGTACCGCGATCCTCCGGTCGGAGAACAAGCTGGCGATGGTCCATATCGGAGACTCGCGCGCGTACCTGTTGCGCGAGGAGAACCTGGTGCAGGTTACGTCCGACCAGTCCCTCGTCCAGTACCTGATCGACACCGGGCAGATCACCCCCAAGCAAGCTGAGACCCATCCCAAACGCAACGTTGTGATGAACGTTCTCGGAGACACTCCCGGCCCGGTAGTGTCCGACGCCACCGTGCGTGAGGCGGTCGAGGGTGATCGATGGCTCCTCTGTTCCGATGGGCTTTCGGGTGTCGTCTCAGACGAGACCATCGCGAATACGCTTACTGCCATTGAGGACCTGGATGAATGTGCTGATGAACTAGTCACGTACGCCCTTCGAGCCGGTGGCCCTGACAACATAACCGTCATCTTGGCTGATGTGGTTCAAGTTGGCTCTAGGGCTTCGCAAGTGCCTGAAATCGTTGGTGCTGCAGCTGTCACCAGGCATGCGCCAACCAAGGGAACTGACGGGGCGGCTGGCCGCGCCGCAGCGCTGGTCAAACAGCCGGTCCGAGACGGGGGAGAGGAGCCCGATGAGTATCCTCGCGGCAGACGCCGCCGTTTTGTATGGCTGTTTGTTATCCTCGTCGCCCTCGCCGCGCTGGTGGGCGCGACGTACGAGGTGAATCGATGGATCAACAGCC
>WPCI01012318.1_pt1 | contig 94009 bp, 77 predicted proteins | sample 5399871 | NCBI WGS metagenome assembly WPCI01 (sample SAMN12869469, study PRJNA574797) | sludge metagenome | isolation source: wastewater treatment of pH7 | place: China:Beijing | collected 2019-05-20
GCATACAGACTTTGCGGGGGGCACAGCACGGGGGAAACGCCCGGCCCCATTCCGAACCCGGAAGCTAAGCCCCGCAGCGGCGAAGGTACTACACCCGAGAGAGTGTGGGAGACTAGCACCCCCCCGCAAACCAAACAAAAAAGGGAATCCCCGAACACACAAAAAGTGTTCGGGGATCCCCCACTTAAAACCAAACCCAGCACCCAGCAAACAAACCCAAACCCAGCACCCAGTATGCGAGAAGTGGGAACGCTCTGCTCCTTCTAGCCAGCCCCACGGGCTAGCCACATCAAGTGTCACCGATCCGTACAGCAGACCCGGCTATGAGACCGAGCGGAAAGCTAGATCTTCCAGTTGACTTCCGGGGAGCGGTGCCATTTCAGGTCGGATCGGTCCCAATACTCCGAGTGATCAGCGATCCGGGACTTGAAGTCATCCCAGTCTCGGGACTCCTGCGGGGTCCAACTCACCTCCGCCAGCGCGGGGATTCGAGGTAGCAGCATGTACATCAACTCGTCGAGCGTGTGAATACGCTCTGTCCACATGCCCGCCTCAACCCCGACTATGCCTGACTCGTCGATACCGGCGAGTTGCTCAGCCGGATCCCATTGATACGCCTTTGGTAGCTCGATGAATCCTGCCCAATCCTGACCGTATGGCGTCGACTCGTCGTACATCATGTCGAAATAGGCGTGCGGTGCCGGCGACATGAGCACTCTGTGACCATTCGCGACAGCGTCAAGGACCGGATCAGGGTCAACGTTGCTGTTCCAGTACTGGACCACTGAGTTCGGTGGCAGGTCTGCGCTTCCCGCCTCTTGCCAGCCAACTACCTTCTTTCCGGTTTGAGCCACTGCCGCCGCGGCCTGTTCAACCAGAAGCTTGTAGTCCTCCGTGCTCTGTTCAAGGGCTTCATCGCCCCCGATATGAATATACTCACCACTCCCGGCAAGCGACGCGACTTCAAAGACATCGATCATAAACTCTTTGGTGAAAGGCACCCCCGGGTAGAGCTTGCTAAATCCAACCTTTGCACCCGCGTAGGCATCGGTCGGCTTTCCGTCCGGCATCAGTTCTCCGTACGCGTGCGTTGCCGCGTTGGTATGTCCGGGGACATCAAACTCGGGGAGCACAGTCACTCCACGATCTGATGCGTACTGGACCAGGTCCGCAAACTCCTCGGTTGTGTAGAAACCGCTTCGTCCGCCCTCGCCCGCAGTGACTCCTGAGACCTCGGTCAGGCGGGGCAGAGACGGAACCTCCAAGCGCCACCCCTGATCGTCCGACAGGTGCAGATGCAACGTGTTCATCCGGTAGAACGCCAGTAGATCTACCAGCGTTTTCATTTCGTCGATCGCATAGAAGCTACGTGCAACATCCATTGAGATTCCGCGCCAGGAATACCTCGGCGCGTCCTCAATGATGCACTGGGGGATTCCGAGGCTTCCGTCCCGGTTCGTCTCTACCAGTTGGGCGAGTGTGGCTACTGCTCGCGAGAGTCCCAGCGGCGTTGGCGCAGTGACTTGTACGAGGTTCTCCCGGGCAGAAATCCAGTAAGCCTCGTCCGCCACATTCCCCATGGAATCCGTCAGGTCCGGATGGTGAGCATGAAACTCCGGGTCCACGGACAGTTCGATTAGGCCAGTTCCCGAACCGGGCACGCCGGGTCCGGCCACCGCGACCCCGGCTCTCTCGACTATCACCGCCAGTTCATCTGAGCCACTAATTGAGGCGGTATCAGCCCGGAAACGCGGGCCTTCGAGCTGCTTGACTGACCGAGGAAGAGGAACAAGGTTTGAAATACTCATAGTGCAATGTTACCGACCGGCGCGGGTTTGCTCGGCGAGGCCGGTAGCTTTCAAGGTCAGCGCAGTTCGTCGTCGATGAAGCAGTCTTTTGTCGCGACCAGGCCAGCCCCGACCAGAAGGACGGACGTGCACGCGAGGACGACGAGGATCGGTGGCCAGGAACCGACCGTCCCAAACGCAGCACCGACGAGGAAGGGTCCACCGCCGGCCAACAGGTAGCCGATGGGCTGAACGAAGCCGGAGACTGAGGCGGTCACTCCGGGTTTCCTCGTCCGTTCGATGATCAGCGCAAGTGCGGTGGGAAAACAGAATCCAGAGATGCCAAGACAAAGTGCCCACAGCCAGGGGACGGTTGTCGGCGCGAACGCGATCCCGAGGTAACCAACCGCGAGAAGAACTCCGAAGAGGACAATGGCGGGACGCAACCCCCTCCTCCTCGCGACCACCCCCGGCATTATCAGGCCACCGGGGATGCCGCACAGGCCGATGATGGTCATCATGATGCCGGCGGCGTCAGGGCTGAGTCCGCCGGCGCGGTATGCCGACGGAGCCCAACCGAACTGTATGTACGCCTGCATGGATTGAAGGCCGAAGAAAAACATGAGGGCAACCGCAGTCGGTGACCTGAACATGTTCCACCAGTGGCCGGAGCGTTTGGCGACTTCTCCGCGTCCTCGGAAGTGGGGCACTCGTATATATAGGAGTACCCAGATCAGCAGTGCTACCAGGGCAAAGACGCCCCACACGCCGAGTGCAACGCGCCAGCCCGTTCCGGGGGAACTGGCATCCACAGTTTGGTTGATTGAGGTGGCGAGCAGGACCGGCAGGGTCGAACCGACTGCTAGTGCCGTCGTGTAAACGGTAGCCATAGCGGCCGCGCGTTTAGGGAACTCGGCTTTGATATAGGCAGGAAGAACAACATTGCCGATTGCGGCGCCAGCCATGGCCAAGATTGAGAAGAACAGGAACCATTCCCAGGTGCCCGTCTGGACCCGGACGAACATGCCGATCGCCGTGATGGTCATGGCAAGGATGAGCGAACCCGTTACACCAGCCCATGAAGTGAGCCGGTTCGCCAGCAGACCCACGAGTGCGAAGCAGAACCCGGGGAGGGCAGTCAGAAGTCCCGCTTCGGTAGAACTGAGGCTCAAGCCCGCAGTTATTTCGCTGAGTACGGGTCCAATGACCGTAGCGGCCGGGCGGAGCGAAAGAGCCGTCACGACCGCGCCCAGGACCATCAAGGAGACAACTGTACGGGTGCGCCAAGTTTGAGGTGAGGCACGGAAGGGAGAACCGTAGGGCTCCGCGTCCCGCGTGATTTCCTCCGAAGCCTTAGTCACATGCCTATTGTGTTCTAGGTTGTTAGCGGGGGTGCGCGCTCGTTCATGTGCATTTGATAACGGCAACGGTGCAAAAAGCTCAGCTCTGGGGCCGTCGTTGGAAACTTCGTGATGCACCCCTCTGTTCTCCGATTCTTCTGCAGTTAAAGGGATCTTTTGGAGGTATTTTTCAGCCTTTCTTTGCCTCAGGGTGCCCCAGAGTTTCTACTGCGTCACCTTGAAGTCCGCTAGTTCAATGGTTTCATTCGGTTGCGGGTAGGGTAAGTACCCAGCAACGAAGGTTTACCTGACCAGTCAGTGAGTCTCGGATGCGGTTTCTGTCGGCTGCAGGCGGCAGAAAATATCTTGAAAGATCTAACTTATATGTATCGCTACCTATTACGACGACTGCTGAACTACACAGTTCTGCTGTTCATCGCGGTGTCGCTGGCGTACTTCCTAGCGGGAACTGCACTAAACCCTCGTGCGACGTTCGACTTCACCAACCCAAACCTTGATATTGACGCTGTCAACGCAATGCTTACCAGGCTCAATATCAATCCGGACACGCCGATCCTGGAACGTTATTGGACTTGGCTACAAAACGTCGTTCTTCACTGGGACTGGGGCTACACGCCGGCACAGAAGTCAGTCAATGAGATCCTCTCGACCCGTATTTGGGTTTCGGTTCGACTGATCTTCATTGGCTCGTTTGTCGGAATCATCGGTGGCGTCGCCCTCGGTGCGTGGACCGCGACTCGGCAGTACAAGATGTCTGATCGCGTTGTCTCGCTGCTGGCACTGATCGTGATCTCAACCCCAACCATCGTCATCGGCACTGTCCTGCAGATTCTGGCGATCAAGTTCAACCAGTCGACAGGAACGAGCTTCTTTGAGTTCATCGGTGAGACTGGGAAAATCGGTAGCTATCCTGGTGCGGAAATAGTCAACCGAATGCAACACCTTCTGTTGCCCACCATCACAATGTCCCTGGGCGGCATTGCCGTCTACTCCAGGTACCAGCGCAACCTGATGCTGGACACCCTGGGACAGGACTACGTGCGCACGGCCCGCGCCAAGGGACTACGCAAGTCCGCTGCGGTACGTAAGCACGCGTTGCGCACCGCCCTCGTCCCCATGGCCACATACTTTGCTTTTGTTATTGCCGGTCTGTTCACGGGCGCGACCGTTACTGAGCAACTGTTCGCTTGGCACGGCATGGGCATCTACTCGGTCACCTCTATTCAGGGGCATGACATCAACGGGACGGTTGCTGTCGTGGCATTCTCCGCGGCCATGACGTTCATGGGACTGATGCTTGCGGACATATTCACTGTTGTCGTCGACCCGCGTGTGCGAGTTAGTTAGGGGCGGACAATGGCGAAAAATAACGAACAAGACTTTGAGGCGATGCGTGACAACGAGGAGTTCAACGAAGCTCCGCGCGATCCCTCGCACCCTGACTTCTCGGATGACGCGATCACGAGGGAAGTCGATGGGTACAACACTCGGGCGAATCAGCCTGACCCCGCGGGCGAGCTCCCGCTCGATCCCGACGGCCTGACGTCGGCGAACCCTGATCCCAAGGGCCACTTGACGCCCTCTGTTGCAGTGGCACTGCAGGACGAGGAACTAGCGGACGCGAAGACAGAATCTAGCGAACCACTGTCGCTTACTCGCACCCAGCTTGTTGTTCGGCGATTCATGCGGCAGAAGACTGCCGTCGTGGGTCTGATCGGCTTCCTGGTTATTGTTCTATTTGCGATCGTCGGTCCCTACATTGGGAAATGGGACTACACCACCGTTGACAACTCCGCCTTTCTGAAGCCACCGAACGGTGAGCACTGGTTCGGTACGGGTCAGACGGGCCGTGACCTCTTTGCCCTGGTGATCGAGGGCCTGCGTAAGTCGATTGTCATCGGCATCAGCGTCGCCCTGATCCAGACCACCGTTGCGGCGATCGTCGGCGCATCAGCCGCATTCTTTGGAAAGTTCTACGACAAGACAATCCTGTGGATCATCGACCTGCTTCTGGTGATTCCCTCGTTCCTGCTAATTGCGATCATTTCGCAGAAGTTCGGCGGCACGAGAGGCGCAACCTGGACGCTCATCTTTCTGCTGGCGGCATTCGGCTGGATGTTGACGGCACGTGTCGTTCGCTCGATGACCCTTTCAGTTATCTCACTGGACTATGTGCGTGCAGCAAAGTACATGTCGGTGCCGTCATTTGCGACGATCACCCGACACATCATCCCGAACGTTTCCTCGTTCCTGATCATTGACTTCACCCTCGGGGTTGTGAACGCGGTTATGACAGAAACGTTCCTGTCCTACTTCGGCTTTGGCGTGCAGTCACCTGAAACGTCACTGGGCGTCCTTCTCGCAGATGGGCAGAAGGTTGCGACCAGCTTCCCGTGGGTCTTCTTGGCTCCCGCAACGGTCCTGACCTTGATGTTGGTCTTCATTAACTTTATGGGGGACGGGCTCCGAGATGCCATAGACCCGACTTCTCAGTCAGGAGGAGAGGCATGAGCAGGCGGAGCAAAGAGAAGCCTCAGTTTGCAAGCGGCGCGCTTCCAGAACCGACTGCTGGCAAACCGGTACTTGAGGTCAGGGACCTGCACGTGACGTTCCCGTCTGAGGACGGACGTGTTCACGCGGTTCGAGGCATCAACTTTGAACTAGTCCACGGAGAGGTCCTGGGAATTGTCGGCGAATCCGGGTCGGGTAAGTCGGTCACCTCCATGGCGATCATGGGACTGCTTGATGACAACGCGAAGATCGAGGGGTCGGTGAAGCTATTCGGCACCGAAATCCTGGGCCGTTCTGACGAGTACATGTCGAACATTCGCGGCAAAGTTCTCTCGATGGTGTTCCAAGATCCGTTGTCGGCGCTCACGCCCGTGTACACCATTGGTGATCAACTGGTCGAGGCGCTACAGATCCATCAGAAGCTGAGTAAGAGCGCTGCGGGGAAGCGCGCGATGGAGCTTCTTGAACTAGTTGGCATTCCAAACCCAGAGGTTCGCTACAAGTCATTCCCGCACGAGTTCTCGGGAGGTATGCGCCAGCGCGTCATGATCGCCATGGCTATCGCCAATGATCCCGACCTGATCATTTGTGATGAACCCACGACAGCTCTTGACGTCACCATCCAAGCTCAGGTGCTTGAGTTACTGAAAACCGCCCAGAAGGAGACCGGGGCGGCAGTAATCATGATTACGCACGATCTGGGTGTTGTGGCGGGATTCGCTGATCGGGTTGCGGTCATGTACGCGGGCCGCGTCGTCGAGTTCGGCGAGGTGAACGACATTTTCTATCGCGCACGGATGCCGTACACGATTGGCTTGCTTGGAGCTCTTCCTCGTCCTGATGAGAAGTCCGACAGTGCGCTGGCAACCCTGGACGGCAATCCACCATCGATGCTCAAGAAGCCGACCGGGTGTCCGTTCGCCCCCCGCTGCCCGCTGGCAACAGCGGCTTGTTTGGATGGGGAGCCGCACCTACTTCCTGCGCCAATATCAAAGTCGAAGAGCAAGGGCATTGACCTGGCCGACATCTCCGTGATCCACGGAGAACTCGATGGTTCAATCCACACAACGGCCTGCATCCGTGCTGCAGAGATCAACGATCACGACTGGACGTACAAGGACATCTACCCAGTTCCACGTCACATTGATCGCGAGTCGGGTCGCCGAGACCGCGACCTTCGCGAGGACGTGCTGAAGGTAGAAGAACTTCGGAAGTACTTCCCGCTGATGAAGGGGGCGGTCTTCAAGAGGCGTGTCGGCACGGTCTACGCTGTTGACGACATCTCCTTCACCATCAAGTCTGGCGAGACCATGGGTCTGGTTGGGGAATCCGGTTGTGGCAAGACCACGACTCTGCTTGAGATTCTGGATCTGGTGAAGCCCGAGGGCGGCAAGATTGTTGTTCTTGGACATGACACCGCGCATCTGAGTCGGGCAGACCGGAAGCAGGTCCGCAAGAACCTTCAAGTGGTGTTCCAAGATCCCATGGCATCGCTTGATCCACGCATGCCGATTTCGGACATCATTGGCGAGCCCCTGAAGTACAACGGCTTCTCTAAGCAGCAGACACGCGAGCGTGTCAGCGAGCTGATTGAACTGGTCGGGCTTGAGACGGCACACCTCAACCGCTACCCACGGCACTTCTCCGGGGGCCAGCGCCAGAGAATCGGTATTGCCCGCGCCCTGGCGCTTGAGCCCAGCCTGCTGGTTCTCGATGAGCCGGTGTCTGCTCTGGATGTTTCAATCCAGGCCGGGGTTATCAACCTGTTGGACGACCTCAAGTCACGCCTCGGACTGTCCTACCTGTTCGTCGCGCACGACCTCTCGGTCGTCAGGCACATCGCCGACCGGGTCTCGGTTATGTACCTGGGAAAGATCGTTGAGAGCGGAGACGTTGAAGAGGTCTTCAAACATCCGCGTCACCCCTACACTCAGGCGTTACTGTCGGCGATCCCGGTGCCCGACCCTGAGTTGGAGCGCTCACGAAGTCGCATCATCCTTTCCGGTGACCTTCCTTCTCCAGCTAACCCTCCGTCGGGGTGCCGCTTCAGAACCAGGTGCCCGCTCTACCGGATGCTTCCTGAGGACAAGCAGCAGAAGTGTGATGAGATCAGTCCTGAATTGATTGCCCGCGCGGGGGAGATCGACCTGGTGACGGCCTGCCACTACCCCCAGCCAATCAACGTGTTCGCGCCGAATGAGGCGCCGGATTCTCTGGCTAGTAGCGTCTTGGCACCGGCCGCAAACCCGGTCACAATCTAGATTTCGGTTGTTTCTAGACTGCCCCGGGGAGGTCGTGATGACCCGTCCGGGGCAGTCCCACATTCTGGATTGGGTCTTGTAATCCGGCTCTCAATTTGAGCCGTTTAGGTTACGTTTCGGCGGCGAAAGCGATTGGGACGGCGGCCCTACTGACCTCCTGGTCTAATCTTTTAGTCGATTGTGCAAGCATTTCGTGGTGACTTATCACTGCGTGGCCAGCACAATGTTCGCCTCCTGAAGCAACGCTTCCGGCGCGAACAAGGCCCTGACCTCGGTCGGGTCTAGAAGAATTCTGTAAATCTCATATGGAGGTAACTGATGCGACGCAAGGTCTATGGCCTCGCCGCAGTTGCCGCCGCAGGAGCGCTGGCACTGGCTGGCTGTTCCTCAGGCGGAAGCGGACAATCTACCGATCAGAGCGGTAACGCAGGCTCACTAGAGACCGAGGGCGATACCGTCCTCAGCGACAATCCGGGGATCAACCCGCAGGATCGCGGAGCCCTTGCTGAGGGTGGCGAACTGCGCATGACCATCTCGGCGATGCCCAGCTACTGGAACCCAATCCACCAGGCTGGTAACAACGTTGACCTGGCGAGCCGCATTTCGTTGTTCACCGGTGTCCAAAACTGGGTTTATGCAACCGACGCGACATTCGTCCCCAATCCGAACTACGTCAAGTCTTATGACGAACTGACTGGTGACAAGGCCGCGAACGGTAAGCAGCAGATCGTGCTGCACCTGAACGACAAGGCCATTTGGGGCGACGACACCCCGATCACCTGGAAGGACTACGAGGCAACCTGGAAGGCTTGTGGCGTAGCCTCCGATGCGGGAGACACCGCACAGTCTGATGCCGCTGAGGATACCGCGGCGGCCGAAGAAGAGTCCGGCGAAGTTTCGGCCTTTGAGTGTGCCTCGCGCGATGGCTGGGACCACTGGGAGTCTGTAACACAGGGTGATACTGAGTTCGATGTCGTTATCGATTTCACGGATGTTTTCCCAGACTGGTCCGCGGCCCTTTCAACTGTTTTCCCGGCAGCAGGTGTCTCTGACGCAGAGACCTTCAACACCGGTTGGGCAACCCCTGACAACAAGTGGTGGGCGGGTCCCTACAAGTTCGCGAGCGTCGATGAGGCTCAGCAGACAGTTTATCTTGAGCCGAATGACAAGTGGTGGGGCGAAGCTCCTCTGCTTGATTCCGTCTCATTCCGTGCGGCTGACCCGGCTACTGCTTCTGCCGGCTTCGCTAATGGTGAGGTCGATGTCCTCGAAGGCATCATTGACGCCCAACAGTACCTGCAGGCTGAGACTCGCTCTGACGCTGACATCCGTCGCGCGGGTGGTCTAACCTGGCGTCACTTCACCTTCAACGCTGACATCCCCGCCATCAATGACCCCGCTGTTCGCGTTGCGATTGGCCGCGGTATTGATCGCGCATCGATCACTGCCTCTGACCTCGCCGGTATTCCGGACATCAACCCTGAAGAGCAGGTTCTTGAGAACCACTTCTTCATGCCCGGTCAAGATGGTTACCAGGACAACGGTTCAGAGTTCGGCTATGACAAGGAACGCGCCGAGAAGGAACTGGACGAACTCGGCTGGAAGCTGAAGGACGGCGAGACTGTCCGCACTAACGATGCCGGTGACAAGCTCAGCATTGAATACGTCATGATGCCCGACATTTCAACCTCGAAGAACGAGGGCGAACTCCTTCAGTCTCAGCTTGCTGAGATTGGCGTTGAGGTCACCATTAAGAACGTTTCCTCGGATGAATTCTTCGACGACTACGTTTTCCCTGGCAAGTTCGGCGTTGTTGCGTTCGGCTGGCAGGGTACCCCGTACCCCATGGCCAACATCAACCAGCTCTATGGCTGTGGTGATGGTGGCGATGGCAACTTCGGTCGCAACGGTGGCTCAAACTTCGCCAACGTCTGTGTCCCAGAGATCGACGAGCTAGCTGGCAAGATCGCCGTTGAATCCGATCACGACAAGCGCATCGAGATGGCTAACGAGGTCGACAAGCTGATCTGGGAGAACGGCATGGTTCTACCGATCTACCAGCGACAGGAAATGACCGCTGTTCCTGCGAACCTTGCGAACTACGGCGCATTTGGCATGTCAACGGTCCAGGCTGAGAACATTGGCTACATGAAGTAAGGCTTTCGCCTAACTGACTGAGTGAAGGGCCCGAGCCCGGCTGGGAATCACGCGAGAGCGTGACACCGGCCGGACTCGGGCCCGTTGCATGCGTATAGGCTTCCTCTGTGAACTATCAACTCGTGTTGCGATCCCGCACCGGCCAGGTGGGTGCCGTAATCGTCGGCGCTTTCGGCCTTTTCTTCGTCATCATGGTTTGGGCGTCGGACGGCCCCGGAAGTGGCATCGCCGCTGCGGCCATAGCGCTCGCCCTGTGCTACTTCACTTGGTTTCTCTGGGCTTGGCCGTCAGTCACGGTGGAACAGGCTGGCATCACAGTCCGTAACCACATTCGCACCTACCTGGTGGGTTGGGACGCGCTGAAGGAAGCGGAATCTAGCTACGGTCTGTTTTTGGTGACCACTCCTTCCTCGTACGAGGAAGAAACCGGAACGACGGACCCTGCTACTTCCGCACTACAACAAGACGGAGGGGAATCAGGAAGCGAGCGAGTTTCCTGGCCGCCGAAGCAGGATCCCTCCAGCCAGGGGAACGGGCAGAAGAGCGACCACGACAAATATCCCCTTACCGGGGGATCGGTCACCCCGCCGAAGCGGATCTATTGCGCTGGGGTTCCCGCGCGTGGTGGTTTCTCTGCGAGCCGGCAGAAAGATGCCCCAGTAATTCCGGAACTCTACTTCGAGAACGGCCCGCGAGTAACGATGCGCGTTGAACCGGCTGTTGCGGTGCGTTTGATCGAGGAGGAGAAGCTCCTTATCGACCACCCTGAACGCCGCGACCCTACGCACCAGGCGACCACCCGTCAGATCGAGGGCTGGGAGTCCATATCCGCCCTGAAGCGGCTCCTCTACGGAAAGACCCCGCCGACTTCGCAGGACGCCGGACAAGTGGGCGACCGCTCCGAACCCTTCAGGGGCGTCGTGGCCAGAGTGAACTACCTTCAGCTCGCTGGACTAGTGGCAACGATCGCTGCCGCCCTAATCCTGGGCTTCACTTTCTGACTGATATCCGGAGGGGCGGGTGGGTGGTAAACCTCGCACCAATCCGAGTCTCAACCGGGCTTAACCTTGAATGTAAAAGTGATTCGACATCCCGCGTCCATTTCTTATGACGCGACGACTTTCCCGATGGGACTCCGTATGCCGGTAAGGCCTGACATCCGTAACCTCGCGATCGTGGCGCACGTTGACCACGGCAAGACCACTCTGGTGGACGCGATGCTCTGGCAGGCGGGCGCTTTCTCTGATCGTATGACCACCGAGAAAACCGGTGAAAGAGTCATGGACAGCGGGGACCTTGAGCGTGAGAAGGGAATCACGATCCTAGCCAAGAACACCTCGGTGAACTATGCAGGTCCCTCCGCGAAAGAGGTTACCGGGGCCGACCAGGTTTGCATCAACGTCATCGACACCCCCGGTCACGCGGACTTCGGTGGCGAGGTTGAACGTGGTCTCTCAATGGTCGACGGCGTTGTTCTGCTTGTTGACGCGTCCGAGGGACCCCTGCCTCAGACCCGCTTCGTCCTCCGCAAGGCACTTGCCGCAGACCTCCCGGTGGTCCTGGTCATCAACAAGGTTGATCGTCCCGACTCCCGAATCGCTGAGGTGCAGGAGGAGACCATGTCGCTTCTCCTCTCCCTCGCCGACGACCTGATCAATGAGGGGCACGACGTTGATGTCGACGCCATCCTTGAGGTCCCGGTGGTCTACGCCGCCGCCAAAGCGGGGATGTCTTCGCTGAACATGCCACCTGACGGGGAGCTACCTGACAGTGACCTCGAACCACTGTTCCGCACAATGCTCGAACGTATCCCCGGGCCGCACTACGAAGAGGGAGCTCCGCTCCAGGCGCAGGTGACCAACCTGGACGCATCCCCTTTCCTCGGCCGCCTGGCTCTGCTTCGCGTTCATAACGGGACGTTGCATCGGGGAGATCAGGTTGCGTGGATCCGACATGACGGAACCTCCCGAAACGTTCGTGTCACGGAGCTTTTGCGCACCGAAGGCCTCGACCGTAAGCCCTCTGACATCGCTACCGCAGGTGACATCGTCGCCGTGGCGGGCATTGAGGAAATCACGATCGGTGATTCCCTTGTTGATCTTGAGGACCCGAGGCCGCTTGAGCCGATCCACGTCGATGATCCCGCGATTTCGATGACTATCGGCATCAACGATTCACCCCTGGCGGGACGGGTCAAGGGAAGTAGGGTTACTGCCCGCCAGATTCGCGACCGCCTGGAGCGAGAGCTAGTTGGCAACGTATCGATCAGGGTCCTGCCGACTGAGCGTCCCGACACGTGGGAGGTCCAGGGGCGTGGCGAGTTGGCGCTGGCGATCCTCGTCGAACAGATGCGCCGCGAAGGCTACGAGATGACAGTGGGCAAACCGCACGTTGTCACAAAGGTCGTTGACGGCAAGGTGAATGAGCCGATGGAGATGCTGACGGTCGATATCCCGGAGGAGCACCTCGGCGCCGTCACCCAGCTGCTCGCGTCCCGCAAAGGCGTGCTGCAGTCGATGATTAATCACGGCTCCGGTTGGGTTCGTCTGGAGTTCCTGGTCCCCGCTCGCGGACTTATCGGCTTCCGTACCCGATTCCTCACCGACACTCGCGGCACGGGGATTATGTCTTCGATTGGCGAAGGCTACGCGCCATGGCAGGGAGAGATCACCAGCCGCCCGACCGGGTCCCTGGTTGCCGACCGTCCTGGACAGGCGACGCCGTACGCGATGGCTCAGTTGCAGGAGCGCGCCTCGTTCATGATTGAGCCGGGTTCCGAGGTGTATGAGGGCCAGGTCGTTGGTGAGAATCCTCGTAACGAGGACATGGATGTCAATGTGACCCGTGAGAAGAAGCAGACGAACATGCGGTCGGCCGGGGCAGACGTTCTTGAGGCGCTGACGCCCTCACGCAAGCTCAGCCTGGAAGAGGCGCTGGAGTTTGCGTCCGAGGATGAGTGTGTTGAGGTGACCCCCGATGCGGTGCGCATCCGGAAGGTTGCACTTGACGCGAAGGATCGGGCAAAGCTGGCGGCCAGAAAAAAGAAGGCAAGAGCCTAGCTAACTCTTCTGCCGGTGATCATTGTGTTTGCTTCGACTCGGACCTTTCCCCTGCGAGCCTCGATCACCACGTAACCGGGTTCGCGTTCAAGTAGGGTGCCCAGGGCATCATGCACCCCATCAGGTTCGCGGTATCGGACGACGACGCGGTCTCCAACGGCCCACTTCATCCAAGGTAACGGCGGAGGAGTGGTCTCCGGGAGAGAGTTGCTCACGTCATAGGCCTTTCCTCATCGCATCTAATAGGGTTATGACTCCGGCGTCAAACCGCCCCAGGGCCTCGTCCGGTTTACTGCGGGCCAGGGCGATGAGCGCTGAGCCGACAAGTGAACCGATTATGGTTTCAGCCGCCGGGAGCGGAACTCCCTCATCCACGAGCGCCTGAGTTGGCTGAGTGAACAGTTCATCGACGTCCCTGCGTAGCTCCTCGTCATAGAGGGCTTCGACGAGAAGGGCAAAAAGCGTGATGAACTCATCGCGACGGGTTAGCCCGATCTGCCTCCACCTGGCAACCAGGTCTTCGAGAACTGCGACGCCGCCCTCGTCACAAGACAGCGATGCGACGAACTCTGGTCCAACGGTATTGGCGGCAAACGCTAGAGTCGCTCGCCTCAGGCCCGCAGTGCTCGGATAGTGGTACGTGACGGAGGCGTGAGAGACCCCCGCCTCTCGAGCCACTGCCCGATGCGTGAGTGCGCCTGCTCCTCCGTTAGCAACCACCTTTATCGCAGCATTGAGCAAGAGTTCTCGCCGCTGCTCGCCGCGTACATTCGTTGCCATGGTTCCGTCCTAGTTCAAGTTCAAGCGGCTGAAGCTCGGTTGGTTCACTGATAGCAAAGATAGCGTGCGTTGACTATCCGTACAAATGTACCGATACTTGGGAATAGATGCTCGGAGAATAATCCCTTCCAACAACAGAAAGAAAAGCCATGACAGTCGCACTTTGGATCATCAATATTCTCCTTGCCGTCGTCTTCTTGGCAGCTGGCGCTATGCACGCTTTTCAAAGTCGCGAGAAGCTGGTCTCCTCCGGAATGGCCTGGGCGGGCGACACTTCCACGGGAATGGTAAAGACGATCGGTTGGCTCGAGATTCTTGGCGCTATTGGGCTTATCGCTCCGATGGCCAGTGGTATCGCCCCGATTCTGACCCCGCTCGCGGCCGTCGGTCTGACAATCGTGATGCTTGGTGCTGTCTACACGCATGCCAAGCGTAAGGAGTCGGTTGTTGTGGAGGCAGTCCTGGCGGTTCTTGCACTGGTTAGCGCAATCCTGGGCTTCATAGTTCTTTAGACTGGACTAAGCTGGCCGAATGAGTAGCCAGAATCTTGAAGTGCAGATCGACGATCCCTTGGATCATGATGCGTTGAGTACTCCCGACGAGCAGAGATCTGCGCTTAAGAACTTCACTGCGAACCAGAAGCGCGCGCTAGCAGTTATGACCGTGGTTGTGCTTGCTTTCGGTGCCTACTTCCTTCGTGAGTATCTGGAGTTGATCGCACTCGCTGCGGTACTCGCCTACCTCTTTCGCCCGCTGTATTTGCGTCTCAAACGCCGGTTGAACGCGGGGTTCGCTTCGGCGCTGACGCTCCTGTCCGCTTTGGCTATCGTTGTCATCCCCGTGGGGGGAATCCTCGCGATGGCGGGTATTCAGATCAAGCAGATGATCGACACCGCCAGTGCGTGGGTATCCAAGACAGACATGGGGCAGCTTGGCCAGCGCATCTTGGATTCAGTCAACCGGACGTTGGATCGCATCCCGTACGTGCACATTGAGTTGACGACGGAGAAGATCCAGTCTGCTATCTCGAGTTTCGCCGCCAATATGGGAGAGTTCGCCCTCAACTTCGCTAAGAGTTCAGTCGGTGGCATCGCGGGCGTCGTCACAGCGTCGATCATCTTCCTGTATGTGTTCATCGCTTTGCTTGGAAGCGGAGACAAGATTGTTGGCCTGGCCAGAGATCTGAGCCCACTAGATCCAGAAGTCTCGGACATCTACATCTCAAAGATCGGCTCGATGGTCAAGGCGACAGTTGGAGGCCAGTTCGTAATCGCTGCGGTGCAAGGGACACTGGGGGCTATCTCCATATACATCGCGGGGATCCACAACGGGTTCTTCATGTTCCTGATCTTCTTGACTGTCCTCTCCATCATCCCCCTCGGCGGAGGAATCGTCACCATTCCCATGGGTATAGTCATGGCGCTAACCGGAAATATCCCCGGGGGAGTATTCGTCGTACTCTTCCACGTTTTGATCACGTCGAATGCTGATAACGTCCTGCGCCCGATATTGGTGCCCCGAAACGCTTATCTCCAACCCGCACTGATGCTGTTGGCGGTGTTCGCGGGACTCTCGATGTTTGGTTTCCCGGGGATCGTGTTCGGACCGGTGACGATGATCCTCATCGTCACAACGATCAACCTTTATCGTGTGGTGCTAAAGGGTGCCTCATGGGAAGACTTCGAGGGAACCGCCGAAGACACTCCCAAAAAGAAGAACCTTTGGCAGCGGCTAAAGGACAGGTTCGGATCAAAGAAGAAGTCTGCGGCCTGATCCTGCCAACTGTTCACTGGCCTTTCTGGCTCGACTCGTGGCGAAAATACGCATACTGAGCGCGTCTCGCCGTGGTCTCAGCCCTTCGACCACGGCGATCGGCGGCAGTGAGGGAAGGCGAATAGCTTGATACTTGTTGCGCTCCCCGCCTGCCTCCACGGGTCGGATCAGCGGACTACGAACAGTTCGCCGACATCGCCTGAGGGCTCGTCTTGGATGCTCTCGGCATCCAGATTCAGAATTTGCTCGGGACCGGGCGCAAAGTCGAGGGACTTGAACCGAACCCAAACGACGTTTGGCTTTGTGGTTTCCTCATAAAAGTAGATCAAGTTAGTGAGGTCCGAGACAGTGCGCCACCGGGTCGTCGAGACGTACGGACGAGCCACGTCAACAATCCCAAAGGGTGCTGAAGCGTTGCGCGCAACGCTGAAAACTTGGGCTGCGAAAAGCTCGACGTCATCTGTCTCCGGCAGATGCTTGGAGTAATAGGCTGCACGGGCAAACCGGTCAGTCGATCCCACTCCGCCCGGTAGCGGCTGGTCTCCGCCGAGCCCCTGATAGCGGCTGAGCAGTTCAAGCTGTTCGCTGTAAATGGGGGAGTTGGCCATAACGGTATATTGAGGTCCCTCGTGTACAACCGTTTCTCCGTTGATGTACTCAACTACCGCAGAGTCTCCGGTGGCGTCAGCTAGAGCTAGGTGTCCCGTCCCCGGCTTTTCACCGATCATCAGCGGAATGATCTGAACGTTGCTCTGGACCAGCCATTCGACCGCGTCACTGACTGTTTGGAATCTGTCCAATAGGCACTGGACTACGAGGCCCAACTCGATCCCCGGGCGCTGTGGGTCGCGCTCGCCGTAGTCAGCCTCCGTCAGATACAGCGCGCTGACCTGGAACCCCTTCTCATTCATGCCGTCGACGGCCAATTGTCCATACATGAGAGCCACAACTGATCCGTACTCAGATGTCCAGTCGAAGCCGCCCGCATTGTTTGGTGCACTCGAGCGTTTTGCTCCGCGAGGCCTTAGGGCAAGTACTGTTGCGGTGTCCTCCCACCAGTCCATTGTTCGGCCGACAGACACGATCCCCTTGCCGGGATCTCCTCCGGAGGAGACTAAGAATCTGGTGCACATACGAGTCTTCTTTCTGACTAGATGTTTGGGCTGTCCCACATGACGACGCTTTGCACTAGCAGTCTATTCGGGAAACAGCCGAGCTTGGCACGATCGGCACGATTTGGTGTGTTACTCGAACGTATTCATTAGGACGGGCCTGGACGGACCTGGATCTGGCACCTCGTTCGGGGTACGGGTGTCCTGTAACGCGTCTCCGGCACCCCGTGTGGGGTGCGGGCGTCCTATTTGGGCTATTGTCGTCGTCCACCGTGAGGCACCCCGCACCCAGCGGGTTTACCTTCCCGGTGCACAGCGGTTTAATTGGTGTCAGATCAGGAGGCGAGATGACCTACATAATCGCAGAGCCTTGCGTTGACATTAAGGACCGGGCTTGCGTAGACGAATGCCCGGTGGATTGCATCTACGAGGGCGGTCGCTCCTTATACATTCATCCCGAGGAATGCGTAGACTGCGGCGCTTGCGAGCCAGTTTGCCCGGTCGAGGCAATTTTCTATGAGGATGACCTCCCAGAGCAATGGTCCGACTACTACCAGGCCAACGTTGACTTCTTCGAGAAGATCGGTTCTCCTGGCGGTGCTTCTAAGACCGGTGTCCTCGATTTCGATCACCCACTGATCGAAGCCCTTCCGGCGGATATCAACGCTGAGTGACCACCACCGGTCAGGGAGCGGCAGCGGGCATTGACTCGCTTTGAGGCGGTTGCGTCTTGAGTCGGCTACAGACTGGCCATTTCTGACGGGCGTGTTCTTGAGTTCGCTACAGTCTGGCCAGAATTCGTGGCCGAAACTAGGAAAACGAGGCGGTACGGCGGCCACTTTGTAGCGCACTTGAATGACGATCGAAGTTCCCTGGCCACTTTGTAGCGCACTCGAATGACAACCGAAGTTCCCTGGCCGTTTTGTAGCGAACTTCAGGTGGAACCTGCTCGACTGACCCACGTAAGCTGCAGACCCAACCTTCCCCAATCGCTACCAGAGTCCTCGGTGACCAAAGTCCCAGGGTCGTTCCTCAATCCGGCTGTGCGATCAGCAGCAAATATCGGTATTGTGCTCAGGTAGGCAAGTTGCATATTTGCGAGCTGACGCTGACGTCTAGTTGCAGCGCTAGCCCCTCAATCACGCCGCAAGGAGTAGTCAGATGGCAGACACCGAGGCTCAGACCAAAGAGACCGCTACCGAGCAGATCGAACCGACAAAACCGGATGGCGTATTCCAGGTTGGTGAGACCGAGGTTCCGATGCCTCGTGTCCCGGCCTCTGTTGGTTCAGATGGGCTAAACATCGGGAAGGTGCTCGCCTCGACAGGGGACGTCACCCTCGACTACGGATTCGGCAACACCGCCGCCTGCACTTCTGAGGTGACCTACATTGACGGCGACGCCGGCATTCTCCGCTACCGCGGGTACCCGATCGAGCAGCTGGCCCGCAACTCATCATTCCTTGAGGTCGCTTGGCTCCTGATTTACGGAGAGCTCCCAACCGCCTCACAGCTTGAGTCCTTCATCCGCCGCATCCAAGGTCACCGTCTGTTGCACGAGGATTTCAAGGCATTCTTCACCGCCTTCCCCGCCGACGGCCACCCCATGGCGATCCTCCAGGCAGGCGTCGCTGGCCTCGCCACGTACTACGAGAACACGCTGGATCCCCACGACCCAGACCAGCTGGACGAGGCCCTAGTACTGCTCATCGCCAAGATGCCGACGATGATTAGCTACATCCAGAAGAGGGCTGCCGGACTTCCCCTCCTTTATCCCGACTCACAGCGCGGATACACCGAAGACTTCATCCGAATGACTTTCGGTATGCCGTACCAGTCGTATGACATCGATCCTTCACTGGTTCGCGCTCTGGACATGCTCCTGATTCTTCATGCTGACCACGAACAGAACTGCTCAACATCGACGGTCCGCCTGGTTGGATCCTCGGACGCGAACCTGTACGCATCGGTGGCCTCAGGCGTTGGCGCGCTCTCTGGTCCCCTTCATGGTGGTGCGAACGAGGCGGTCCTTAGGATGCTTAACCAGATCGTCGAATCTGGCGCTTCGGTTCAGGAGTACGTGGACAAGGTCAAGAACAAGGAAGACGGCGTCCGCCTGATGGGCTTCGGCCACCGCGTCTACAAGAGCTACGACCCTCGTGCAGCCCTGGTCAAAGAGAGTGCTCACGACGTTCTCTCACGCCTTGGCAAGAAGGACCAAAAGCTTGACATCGCAATGGAACTCGAAGAGATCGCTCTGCACGACGACTACTTCATCGAGCGCAAGCTGTACCCCAACGTTGACTTCTACACCGGCCTGATCTATTCGGCGATGGGCTTCCCGAACAAGATGTTCACCCCACTGTTCGCCCTCGGACGTCTGCCCGGATGGATTGCCCAGTACCGCGAGATGATCGAGGATCCTAACACCCGCATCGGGCGTCCGCGCCAGGTGTACCAGGGCGCGGTGGAGCGCGACTACACGCCGCTACGCGCACGCTCACGCCGAGTAGAGTAGCGGCGGGCGTCTCAGCGGCGGCGGGTTAGGTAATGTGGAGCCCATGGACGACATGATGGCGTGGGGCATTGGGCTGGCAACGGTAACGGAGAGCGGAAGAACGCTCGACGTTTGGTATCCGGAACCTCATCTGGGAGACAAGCCCAAAGAGGGCGATCCTGCAACGCTTGAGCGCCTGAGCGCCCTAGAGCGTAGTGACGAGGCCAGGGCAGTTCACACCTCAGTGGTCCAGTGCGTCTCTGACCTGAGGGATCAGCCCGCCTCGACGGCCGACGCCTACCTGCGTTTGCACCTGCTTTCACACCGCCTGGTTCAGCCGGGCACCGTGAACCTGGATGGCATCCGTTCTCGGCTCCCGGTAGTGGCGTGGACATCGGCTGGTCCGTGCGCAGTCGAGGATTTCGAGGACACCCGATACCGACTTCGTGCCGCCTACGGCCACCCGGTTACTTTGACTGGGGTCGACAAGTTCCCGGCGATGGTCAATTACGTTGTCCCGACCGGTGTTCGTATTGCCTCGGCCGCCCGTGTCCGTCTAGGTGCATACCTGGCGCCGGGCACCATCGTCATGCACGCCGGGTTTGTGAATTACAACGCCGGAGCCGTCGGGGCAGCCACTATCGAAGGTCGCCTTGCCCAGGGGGTGACGGTCGGAGCTAACTCCCACGTCGGTGGTGGTGCCTCGACCATGGGACGAGTCGCCGGGGCTGCCGACCAGAAGGTACGGATCGGCGAGAGGTGCGTCCTCGGATCCAACTCCGGCTTGGGCATCCCGCTCGGCGATGACTGCGTGGTTGAAGCGGGACTATTCGTCACCGCCAACACCAAGGTTTCCTTGATGCCTGGCGGCGGGGTAGTTCCCGGTAACCGCGGCTCATTCATCGACCCGTGGATGATCGACGCCTCAAGACTTTCCGGTGCGTCGAACGTACTGTTCCGACGGAACTCCATCACAGGCCACGTTGAAGCACTTGGAAGAGCTGGGAAATCAATTCTGCTCCCGAGCGGCACAGTCCTCTAGACGAACGTGCACTCTCACAATAGGCGGAGCGCTCAGGGAATGATCATGGATCACTGATCCCGAGTCGTTGCGTTGCCCTCCCGACAGTTTATAACTGCGACCGGAGGGTGTGAAGCGCTTCCAATGTTTGGCGTCCGCTCAGTCGTTCGTCCAGAAGTCGGGCCAGAAAACTCCCGCCTGGTCCGTCAGCTTCTTCAGTAGCGGAAGCGAGATGCCGACTACCGCGTGTGGGTCGCCGGTCACCCCCTCCACAAAGGGGCCGCCGAGCGCATCAATCGTGAACGAGCCCGCCACCTCCAGCGGCTCTCCCGTTGCAACGTACGCGTCTATCTCCCGGTCGGTAATCTGTCCAAAGTGGACTATGGTCGAGGCCGCCTGCGTCAGGGGAGAGTCGATGGTCCATTCGCCACTGAGCGACACTCTAACGGGGACGAGGGAATGCCCGGTCCACAGTGTCCCGTCCGTTCCCCTCATTTCGCGGATGCGCTCGCGTGCCACCTCGGGAGTCAGCGGCTTTCCGACCATTCGGCCGCCTATCTCTAGCATCGAGTCGCAGCCGATTACCAGGTAGACGCCCCCAGCTTCGGAGGTAGCGTGATTCGTCAGCTGAGCCGCGCTGGCCTTGTCGGTATCGCTGTTCTCCAGGCAGTCATTGCAAGCGTCAGTAGCGTCATCATCGGCTAGGTGCGCATAGCCAGTCTCGGCGGCAGTGTCATTTGCGTCGTTTAGCTCAGCGGCAAAACTACTTGCGACCTCCAAGGCCTTGGCCGCAGCCTGTGCACACACGATCTCTGCCGGGCTTGCTTCACCACCCCGAGCGCTTTGAAGGTCAGCAACTACCGCTTCCTCGTCCACCCCCGACACTCGAACTATCGGATCCACGCCTGCAGCCAACAGGGTCGCCTTGCGTGCGGGCGATTTCGAGGCAAGAACTAACCGGGGTCGGAGTCGCTTCTTCGGCTCAGCCACGATTTCGTTCATCGGTAGATGCCGCCTCGAACAGTATCTAGAGCGCGCTTGTCGCTGCGTCTTCCCCGGCTATACCGGAGTTGGGGTGTAGCTTTATCAAGTCGTGATGGAATGGGATCGTTAATCATAGGAGCAGGATATTACTTGGAACAGACGCAAGCCTCCTGGTCTAAACGAGACTAAGCATATAAAGTGATCCAGTGACCTCCGCCACAAATTCTTCGAAATCAGCGCGCAAAGCCGCATCGCAGGGTGCGACAAAAGTGCAACCACGGTCTAGCGCGCCCGAAACAGAGGCGGAGTCGAACCACAAGAAATCCCGAACTCTTGACCGATACCGGGAGATCTTCCTTGGCGGCGAACCAACCATGTCGGCAAACGACATGGCTAGGGAGATGGGAACGACGGTTGATGCCATCGAGAGTTACTGGCTTGAAATGGGTTTTCCCCTAGGTGACCCTGATGAAAAGCAGTTCACCGAATGGGACTTGCACGCCCTTCAATACTGGTGGGAAACGCTCCAGAGTGCAGGTATCGCGATCTCAACCGCAGCGGCCCTCACCAGAGCCCAGTCACACCTGGCAGACCGTCTCTCGCTCTGGGAACTCGAAGCTTTAGTTGAGGACGCAGAGCGCAGATACGACCTGGATGATTCCTCGGCCAGGGTTGTCGCTATCGACGAAATGAAAGACGTCGCTGACGCGCTAGAGTCCCAGATGACCTACGCGTGGCGCAGACAGATGTATGCCCTGATTGAACGGGTAACGCACGAGGTAGCGACCAGGGACGTCAACCACTCCAAACGTCGTTTCCCGCTGTCTCGCGCACTCGGTTTCGTGGACATGGAGTCCTACACCGCCACCTCGTCCCTGCTCGGCGGTCAGATGGTTGGACTGGTTGAGAGGTTCGAGTACCTGTGCCGCTCAGTGGTCACTGCGAACGGGGGAAGGGTCGTGAAAATGATCGGCGACTCGGTCTTCTTTATCGCTGATGAACTCGACACCGGCCTGAAGGTAGTGACAAGCCTGCTCGAGGCGCTCGATGAGGCAGAGGACCTGCTTCCCGTGCGAGCTTCGCTGATCCTCGGCGATGTGTTTTCTAGGTCCGGCGATGTTTTTGGTCCGCCGGTGAACCTGGCGGCACGCCTGGTCGATGTCGCGCCAACGGGCAGCATCCTGACGGATGCGCCTACCGCCGCCGCTATCGCCTCATCATCCCTGAGGTTTGAATACCGGGTCGATGACTTCCCATCGGTGCAACTTCACGGATTCGGCAAGGTTTCACCGTTCTTGATCTCAGCGCAGGCGCAGAAATCGAGCAAGAAATAAACCTCACTTTTGCCAAGAAACTCGCTAATCTGAACGAGGATTTACATCGAGCTTTGCAAAGCGTTGTGCAATGGAGCGTCAAGAAAGGTAAGTTGAAGGCATGACGAAAGTACTCTTAGTTGAGGATGACCCGGCAATTTCAGAGCCTTTGGCTCGCGCGTTTGGACGTGAGGGGTACGAGGTTAGAAACCACGGCACCGCTCGCAGTGCCCTAAATGAGGTTGAGGGTGCAGACCTGGTTGTTTTGGACCTCGGTCTTCCTGACATGGACGGCCTGGATGTTGCGCGTGAGATTCGCCAGCGCGGACTTGAGATGCCCATCTTGATTCTGACGGCTCGTACCGATGAGGCTGACATGGTCATCGGCCTTGACGCGGGTGCTGATGATTACGTCACGAAGCCCTTCCGTTTGGCGGAACTGTTGGCTCGGATTCGCGCTCTGCTTCGCCGCGGCCACGGGGAAGCGGGGGACACGGAGCTTCGCGCCCAGGACGTCGTCATTGACGTTCCTGCGCACCGCGCGTTTGTGGGGGATCGTGAACTGTCGCTGACCGCCCGCGAGTTCGACCTTCTCAAGGTGCTGGTGAAGCAAGCCGGGCAAATGGTTCCTCGTGAAGAACTGATGCGCGAGGTCTGGGGACAGGATCCCCAGGGTTCAACCAAGACCCTCGACATGCACGTGTCCTGGTTGCGTCGAAAGCTGGGTGACAGCGCCTCTGACCCGCGCTACATCAGCACCGTTCGCGGGCTGGGGTTCCGCTTCGAACTGTAGAAGCGCCCGGTCTCTCCTGAGGGGGTGAGAAATGCGTCGTCGAGCCACGGGCATGATCCTCTCCGCAGTCACGGTCGTTGTCCTGATCCTCGGAATCCCGGCAGCGATACTGGGGGGCAGGTTCGTCTGGGCGAATGACCAGGCGAAGGTAGACACAAGAGCCGTCACCGTCGCACGTTCGGTGGACCGTCGCCTCTCAGACAACCTTTACGTGACCCAATCACTCGTAAGTCAGTGGGCTGATGCCCAGGGTGATGAGCCGGAGGCCTACATAGTCGTCACGATTCCTGGACAGTATTACCTCGTGGCCAGCACGCCTCCCGTCGGGCCGACGCTGTCGGGCACGTATCGGTCGCTGGCGGGAGCGACGGTTGAGGTGGAGGTCTCCGCGCTCCCCACCATTCAGAAGATCCTCTTCTTGGAGGCGCTGCTGTTGACGGGGGTGATGATCTCCCTCCTCCTCGCCTGGGTTCTGGCCAGTAACATGGCGCGGCGCCTCTCCGCACCTCTGATCTATCTTGCGGCCCAGGCCGAACAAATTGGTTCGGGCCAGGTTCGCGCTCAGGTCAAACCCTCTGGCATTGAGGAGATTGACCTGGTGCAAGAGGAGCTAGTCCGTACCGGCGAACGCATGGCGCGCAGACTGGCAGCTGAGCGGCAGCGGTCGGCTGATGCCTCACACCAGCTTCGAACCCCTCTTACCGCACTATCGATGCGGTTGGAAGAAATCCAGTACATCTCGAAAGAGCCGGAAGTCCAGGAAGAAGCGGAGGCCTGCCTGGGCCAGGTGGAGCGACTCACTACCGTGGTCAACGACCTTCTTGACTCGGCCCGACGCGCCGGTAGCGAGACCGAGGTGGTTCAGCTACTTGAGGTGTTCAACAACGAGCTTGAGGAGTGGGAGGGGCAGTTCAAGGCGGTCGGGCGCACCTTGGTATTCCAGGATGAGGCCGCGCAACTGGTGCTCGCCGAAGAGGGAAAGCTGACGCAAATCCTCGCCATCCTGCTTGAGAACTCGCTCAGGTATGGCGCGGGGCAAACGGTGGTCCGGTCCCGCCGTAGCGGCTCCTCGCGCGCGGTCCTTATCGATGTTTCCGACGAGGGGGAAGGGATCGAATCCGACGCGGCAGAAGACGTGTTCGAGATGGGTTATTCAGAACACGGTTCCTCGGGCATCGGACTGGCACTCGCCAAGGACCTGGCACAGGGGATGGGGGCACGGTTGGAACTCACGAAGAATTCTCCACCGATTTTCACCCTGTCACTTTCCGCGATTCCCTCGAACTTTGATCCCAATATTGTGATGCCACAGGCCCCGCTCATGTCGGTTGGTCGCAGGGCTAACAGACTGTAGAAAGATAGGATTAGCACATGAGCACACTGGTTACTGGAGGCGCCGGTTACATCGGCTCCCACGTTGTAAGGCTTCTGCAGGAGCGCGGCGAGAAAGTTGTCGTCGTTGACGATCTTTCAAGCGGTGACGAATCGCGAATCGGGGACGCAAGGCTGGTGCGGGTTGACATCTCCTCCGACGCGGCGTTGGACGTCCTGTCTCAGACGATGATCGATGAGGACGTTGACGCGGTGATTCACTTCGCTGCGAAGAAGCAGGTTGGTGAGTCGGTGAAACGGCCCTCGTTCTACTACAAACAGAACATTGGGGGATTGGCGAATCTGATGCGTGCCATGTATGACTCGGGGGTGAGGGACATCGTCTTTTCCTCGTCTGCAGCGGTCTACGGTATGCCGGACACGGACGTGATCAGTGAGGACGTGCCGAAGAACCCGATCAATCCGTATGGGCGCACCAAATGGATCGGCGAGCAGATGTTGAACGACGGCAACATCGGCTGGGGGCTGAACTACCTGGCGCTGCGTTACTTCAACGCGGCGGGGACGGGGTGGATTGACCTGGCGGACACGGCGACCATGAACCTGGTGCCTATCGTGCTGGAGGCCATTTCGAAGGGGGCGGAGCCGATTGTCTTCGGCGACGACTACCCGACGCCGGATGGAACCTGCATTCGCGACTACGTGCATGTCATGGACCTGGCAAAGGCGCACCTGGTGGCACTAGATGCACTGCGTGAAGGCAGCGTGAAGAACGTGCCGTTGAACGTCGGAACTGGCAAGGGATCGTCGGTGTACGAGGTGATTGACGGTCTGCGCGAGGTTTCCGGATGGGATTTCCCGGTGAAGGTCGGGCCGCGTCGTGCGGGCGATCCTGCGGCGCTCACTGCGGACTGCTCCGCGATCGAGGAGTCCCTGGGCTGGAAGGCTGAGCTGGGCCTGCCTGAGATTCTTCAGTCGGCGTGGGATGCGCGGCAGGCGGGTCCGAACCCGGTGAAGGTGCCTACGGAGAAGTAAAGCAAACATTCGGTAAGGACTGCTTATAGCTATGGAATGCTAAGAGTCCGTAGTCTAAAGTCTTAGCAAAGATAGGGCCGCTTTTTTGAGAGTTAGGCCCACTAGAGTTGCGTAACGATCAGATAACGGTGCTAGCCTGATTCTCGCGTCAGGGTTTTCCCCTAGGGGAGAACTATAGCGCTAGGTAGTATTGTCTATCGTCAGGAACAAGGGTGCGTCGCAAAACAGGCAACCATTCGGGAAAAGTAACCGGTGCAGTCGTGCTTTCGCTTATGTCACTTGTTGCAGGTCTTGCAGCTGCTCCATTAGCCGTGGCTGAGTCCGTCGAATCTGACGGGGCCCAGTCAACATCCACGGGGGAGACCGCCGGTGAGGTTCCTCAGTCGGAGGGCAGTACGCCGCAAGATGCTTCTGCTAGCAGAGCGTTGTTGAGTGGTCGCAGTGCGGTTGTGAAGCCCGGTTGGGTAGACTCCGGGGGTCTGCGCTATTACGTGAACGCACAGGGTGTACGGCATGTTGGTTGGCTAAAGCTAGGAACAATCTGGTACTACTTGGGCTCTGACGGTGCAATGGCGACCGGCTGGAAGAACGTTAGCGGCCCGTGGTACTACCTTGGAGTAGATGGCGAGATGGCGACCGGCTGGGCTGATATCAACTCGGAACGCTACTTCCTGAATGACAGTGGTGCGATGGCGACGGGTTGGAAGCTACTCGACAAGACCTGGTTCTACTTGAACGGTACCGGAGCGATGGCCAAGGGGTGGAAGAATCTCAGCGGGACATGGTACTTACTCGGCGATGACGGCACGATGGCAACTGGGTGGAAGCAGTTAGGCGGCTCGTGGTACTACCTCAACGCCAGTGGTGCGATGGCGACCGGCTGGAAGAATACGAGCGGTCCTTGGTATTACCTGGATCCCAGTGGTGCGATGGCGACCGGCTGGCGCCATGTCAACGGTTACTGGTACTACATGAACCCAAATGGGGACATGGCTGTGGGGTGGAGACTTCTAGACAAGACTTGGTACTACCTGAATGGCAACGGCGCTATGGCAGTGGGTGTGCAACGAGTGGATGGCCGTGTGTCACGTTTCGACTCGAATGGGGCATGGTTAGGCTACGGCGAAGTTGGCGACATGATGGCTGAAAGTGCGCGCTCTCAGCTTGGTCAGTACCAGGACTGTACGGTGCTCGTTGAGCGGGCGCTACGGTCGGTAGGAGTCCCTGCTGGTGATCTGGGCACACAGGCATACGAGTACACGAGTCTGGGCGGCAAGATCGTGAGTGATAAGTCGTCGCTGAAAGAGGGCGACGTACTAATGTGGCCCGGCCAACATGTGGCCGTCTACGTGGGTGATGGCATGGCAGTTCATTCCGGTTGGAATGGTAGCAACACGGTTCTTTACACAGCGAACTACCTGGGTGGTCCTTGGACCGTGGTTCGCTTCGCTTAGAGAGGCTGGTCGAAATCTTCCGGGGTGAGGGTCCCATCCGCGAGTTTCTGGAAGAACACGGGGGCGAGATCCTCGTCTAGTAACATCACGGAGCCGACATCCATCATTGCGTTGTAATCCCACATCGGTGGGGCGCCTGTCAGTCCGTCAGCAGACGCAGAACGCATTGCGAGGAGTAGGAATCCGACGTTCCAGATCTTGGTGTCATTGTCCACTGTTAGGGCGCTCGATGCAGCATTCCCCAGCTTCAGTTGCTCGAACGGATTGATTAGGGTCTTCCACGACAGCGCTTTGTCCGAGACAGCACCAAGTATCTGGCGTTGCCTCATGGTCCTTCCCACGTCGCCGAGGGGATCTTCATAGCGCATCCTGGCGAAAGCAAGGGCTTCGGTACCGTTGACATCGTGGCATCCTGCAGTCCACTCCATGCCGGAATACTCGTCAGAGACATCCTGATCCCAGCAGAGGTTCACCCCGCCTAGTGCATCAACAATCTCGCCTACGCCCGGCATGCCAATCTGTACGTAGTGGTCTACCGTTAGGCCAGTCATCTGTTCGACGGTCTCAATGGCTAGCTGAGGGCCACCGAGTGAGAAAGCAGCGTTTAGCTTGTTCCATCCGACGTACGGTATGTCGACATACGTGTCGCGAGGAAGCGACACCATTGCCGTCTGCCCGTTCTCGGCTTTGTGGACCAAGATCATCGAGTCGGAGCGTTCACCTTCGGTGGGGTCATCGGGATTCCAGCCTTCACGCGAATCAGACCCAGCGAAGAGATACGTTGTTCCGGGGGTGGCAGGAGCGCTGGATAGAACATCCACTCGATTCATTGACTTGTCGACGTGGTTCACGAGCCAAACTGGCCAAGCGATCAGTGCCAGCAAGACTAGAGGCATGAGGACGGTAGCGATGCGCTTGCCGCGCCCCTTTCTCGGGGAGCGCTTCGTTAGGTCCTGTGAGGCTCGCGCCGGACGTGAAGGAGCGCTGTGTGGGAGCGGCCGCGAACTGTCTGCTGGGCGGATCGGGCGGGGTCGTCCAGCACCACCAGTTGGATCAGAATTGCTGACTTGCGAAGCCGGTATAGGTGTCGCGGATGCCTTTCGCTCGCGCTTGGGCGCATACGCCGGTGGCATACCACTTCCCGCCTCGGGTGGATTGGAGTAAATGGTCTTGCGCTGCTTGGGCGCATACGTCGGTGGCATGGCGCCGTCGGGATTCGAAGTCTCGCGGCCAATGGATCTGCGTGCAGGCGAGACCGGAGATGGCGGTGCTCCTGATGCCCTTATCGGTGCAGGCTCGGCGTTGTCCCGCGCTGTTGATCGAGGCGAGCTAGCGTTACCTGGGTGCGATGGCCTTGGACGATATTCCTCGGGCGGGTAAGACGGCGGCGGTGAGATATTCATCGAATACAACCGTAGCGACCTTGAGCCTGGAAACGCTGCTCATCGAAAGGGGTGTCTCGGGCCCATTGTCTGTGAGCTACCTGAGTCAGCCTGCTGTGTTGTCCCAGTTCGGCACGGCAAACGACGTACCGTTCCCGCCGATGTATTCGTCATAGCGGTAGGCATCCCAACCAGGAATTCCCCCAATTTCGTCGTCTGTACGAGGACTGCCGCCGGGAATACTCGTACCGTCATCACCAACAGTGAAATACTCGCCATCCATGGTTCGGTAAACGATCCCTGGAGGAAGAGGAGTGTCGTTGATCAAGGAGGCCCAAAGCTCTGAGTCAAGCGGTTCCTTCGGGACATTCCGGTACATGTTGAAGTCAGCTGTCAGAATCGGCATTGTCACGAACCGAATGTTCGCTGGATCAATTCCTTTGAGGGATGAAACCAATCCCAGGTCAGTGTTAATATCCGCGAGCGACGGCGAGATAACGCTGCTGTTAAGTGTTGCGGTCAGGAACTGATAGAGACTAGGCATATTGGTGAGCAAACTCGTGTTCAGGGCGGTCTTGATTATGGCGCCAACCATCTGTTGTTGCCTCTGGATGCGCTCCATGTCCGAGCCATCCCCGACATGGCGGACGCGAGCGAACTGTGTCGCGGTGACTCCGTCCATCACATTGCAACCGGCAGGGAAAGCCATGGCCAGGTACTCCGGATCATAGAGTTCCTCATCAAGACAGATCTCGACACCGCCCAGAGCCTGGATCATCGATGCAAAACCATTGAAGTCAAAAACTGCGTAGCCGTCGAAAGCTATTCCGGTCATCTCTTCAACGGTTCTCTGGGTGCACGCAATTGCCCCTGCCATTGCGTCACTATCAGTTCCTCCGCCTGAGCCGAAGAAGAAAGCCCAGTTGAACTGTCCCCATTGCTCGTAGCTAACGGATCCGTCCGAAAGCTGACACTCGGGAATGAGCATCCAGATGTCACGAGGAATTGAGACCACGGTCGCAGATTGGCGGTCAGCGGAGATATGCATGATCAGCGTTGTATCTGCACGCATACTTGGATCGGTATCTTCTGGTGCGGTTATGCCTTCTTGCCCAACTCGGGCATCTGTTCCCAGAACCAGTAGGTTGACTGCGCGTCCCTCGAAGCTATCTAAGGGTGTGTCATCCTTCGGCGCCGCCTCGCTCTGAGAGCTTTGGGGTGACGCAATCAAATGGGAAGTGTCAATAACGGACTTGTTTACGGCACCCGTTATGTCGTTGTATAGAATTGCGCCGGCGGTACCAGCGAAAAGCACCACGCCGAGAACTCCAGCCACGAGCATGGCTATCCATCGAGTGGATTTAATGTATGTGGCCGAATGCGCCGGCGGAACTCGCGAGGGGTTCGGTCTCTGGTAGTTACTCATCAGTGCCTAATCTTACGACTCCCGCCCGGTTCGTCCCAGATTCAGTGTCGAACATCGCCGTGTCTTGGCAAGTTCCCAGGGAACACTCAGGTTCTAGGGGTGTTACGACGGCTCCGACTGGTTCTTACTCGTCTCTTTGCCAGGACTGTATTCCTCTCTTGTCTGTCTGTCGGGGTTGTTCTCCTCTCTGACCTGCCCGGCAGGTGCCGCAGTGGATGCGGAACCTTGTCCTTCTTCGAGAGCGGTTCTTTCGGCCTCTTCCATAAGAGCAATCTTTCGGGCGAGTGTCGTCAGCTTCTGTTGGGAAGCCATGTCTTTCCTGTAGGAGGAGGCCATCTGAGCAAGAATGACGATCACAAGCATGTAGACCAGCAGATTGGTTCCGGACATTACACCGATGGAGTGTGCGAATCTGTTGAACAGGCCCGGGAAGATGATCGCGAACATTGCCACGACCATTACCAGGAACATGCCGATGCGACGGAGCGCTAAGGAAGAATCTGTCCTGACGGGTCGTACAAGGAAATACATGACGAGTAGCAACGAAACGATCAAGATGGCTTTGATCAGCCAATAGTTCATCTGCGCCTCACCTCATTACTAGATCGACAAGGATGTTTACGGAGTTGAGTAGCGACTGTCCCTTTGCTTTTGAGTATTCCGTGTATCGAATATCCACCGGATACTCGGACCAAGGCAGACCCGTCGACGCGAGCTGGCTCACAATCTCGGAGGCGTGAGCCATTCTGTTCTGGGTAAGGGTGATCCCTTCTGCTGCGTCACGTCTTATGACCCTAAGGCCATCGTGGGCATCCGTCAGTCGCAGTCCTGTCTGATATCGGGTAATGGCGGCCGCAGTCTTCAGCACTGCTCTTTTGGACCAGCCGACGGGAGAAGGGCCCTTAAGGAAACGAGATCCCAATATAAACCCGAGGTTCTGAGATTCAGCTTGATCGACCATGCTTGCTGCGTCTTCCACGCGATGTTGCCCGTCAGCGTCAAACGTTACTAGGTACTTAGTCCCCTGTTGTCTGAGTGCGAAATCAATCCCTGTTTGGATCGCGGCGCCTTGCCCTAAGTTGAACGGATGGCGAATCACTACCGCACCAGCCTGCTCTGCTTGCCGTGCGGAATCATCCGTCGAGCCATCGTCTACAGAGACGACATTTGGGAATACCTCTTTGACACGTTGAACGACGTCGGCGATTACCGGCTCTTCGTTGTAGAGCGGAATCACGAGCCAGGTGTTCTCGTACTGCGAGCCGGATACGGACATGATGACATTGTCGCACCTGAGCTTCATTCGACGAGTCCCTCAAGCTCTCTACAGGCACTCAGGATGCTGCGGTCTTGAGCGTTCCTCGGTGAGAATCTCCTCTGATACCGCGCAAAAAAGGCGCCAGCTAGGATTGCGGTGAAGTTCGGGCCTGTCCTTTGGTCATGGCATATCAGTAGGTGTTGAGGTAGAAAGCGGAGAAGCTACTATGGTTCGGATCGTTGATTCCGCAGATGTTTCGCCCGAGGCCAGTATTGGTGAGGGTTCTTCGATCTGGCATTTAGCTCAGGTTCGTGAAGGCGCGGTACTGGGCCAGAATTGCATTGTCGGACGCGGGGCCTACATCGGCACGGGAGTCCACCTCGGAGACAATTGCAAGGTGCAGAACTACGCGCTGGTATATGAACCAGCGAATCTTGCAAACGGCGTTTTCATCGGCCCAGCGGTCGTTCTGACTAATGATCACAATCCGCGGGCGATCAATCCGGATGGAAGCCTGAAGGATGCGGCCGATTGGGAACCTGTCGGAGTGACAATCCGTGAGGGAGCGGCGATCGGTGCTAGAGCGGTCTGCGTTGCCCCGGTGACTATCGGGGCGTGGGCAACGGTTGCCGCTGGCGCTGTGGTCACGCGGGACGTTCCTGACTATGGACTTGTGGCTGGCGTGCCCGCCCGCAGAATTGGTTGGGTGGGACGCGCGGGTGTGCGTCTTGTTGAGGTTGAGTCTGGGTTGTTTCGGTGCCCGGAGTCTGGCGTGTTTTACCGTTTGGTAGGCGAGAACGAGTTGGTGGAGGTTGTGGATTGATGGGTAGTGAGTCTTCGGCGTTGGATTTCATTCCGGCGGCAAGGCCGATTATTGGTGAGGAAGAGGTTGCTGCGGTTTCGGCTGTGTTGCGTTCGGGGATGGTGGCTCAGGGACCCGAGGTGGCGGCGTTTGAGGAGGAGTTCTCTGCGCGGGTGGTGGATGGGGTTCATGCGGTAGCGGTGAACTCGGGCACGTCGGCCCTCCATTTGATGCTTTTGGCTGCTGGGGTTGGTCCGGGCGATGAGGTGTTGGTTCCGTCGTTTACGTTTGCGGCGACTGCTAATTCGGTGGCGATTACGGGTGCGACTCCGGTGTTTGTGGATATTGAGTCTGAGTTCTTTTGTATGGACCCGGTGGCGGCTGAGGCGGCGATCACTGATCGCACTAGGGCGATCATGCCGGTGCACCTATACGGACACCCCGCAGATATGCAGGCTTTTCAGGCTGTTGCAGACCGGCACGACTTATTGATCTTTGAGGATGCTGCTCAGGCTCATGGTGCTTCCCTGAATGGTAAGCGGGTCGGCACGTTTGGTGCGGCGGCGGGGTTTTCGTTGTATCCGACGAAGAATATGACTGCGGGTGAGGGCGGGATGATCACGACCAAGAATCCTGAGATAGCTCGCAAGGCCCGGATCTTGCGGAATCAGGGGATGGAGAAGCAGTACCAAAACGAGTTGGTTGGGCTCAATAATCGGATGACTGATATTCACGCGGCGATTGGCCGCGTCCAACTTGGGAAGCTCAAAGATTGGACGGCTAGACGTCAGGCCAATGCTCACTTCTTGAATGAGAACTTGGAAGGTGTTGTGGTACCTCCGGTTGCTGATGGTGCGGTGCATGTGTATCACCAGTACACGGTGCGAGCGGACCCGGCGGAGCGTGACCGCATGGTTCAAGCCATGAGAGAGGAGTTCCTGGTGGGGTCCGGGGTCTATTACCCGATCCCGAACCACAGGTTGCCCTCGCTTGAGCATTTCGCTCCGGGCCTGGATTTGCCCGAAACGGAGAAGGCTGCGAAAGAAGTCATTTCACTTCCCGTGCACCCGTCTTTGTCACAGACTGACCTTGAGCGCGTGGTGGAGGCTGTCAACACCACCGCGAAAGCAGGAGCCTGACAGAATCGTTTGGGATAGCAACGCCATGAGGATGGGAGCCTAAGACTATGAGTGGCAACAACGCTGTGGGTAGTGACCAGACGATGACCTCCCGGAGTATTCGGGTTGGGGTCCTTGGGATTGGTTCGATGGGGCGTCATCATGTGAGGAACGCTCGCGCACTCGACGGATTCCAATTAGTCGCGGTCGCTGATCCGGCCGGGGATAAGTTTGGGGTTGCTGGCGACCTGGAAGTCCTCTCTGGTGTTGAGGCTCTGATCGATGCAGGTGTTGAGGCTTGTATTGTGGCGGTGCCGACGGCCTTTCATGAGGACGCCGCACTCAAACTAGCCGAGGCCGGGGTGCATACCCTGGTTGAAAAACCCCTGGCTACTGACGTGGAGTCAGGGAGCAGGATTGCGGATGCGTTCAACGCTGCGGGTGTGGTTGGCGCGGTGGGGTATGTGGAACGCTGTAACCCAGCACTCCTGGAGATGCGTAAGCGGGTCCAGGATGGGCAACTTGGTGAGGTTTACCAGGTGGTCACCCGGCGGCAGTCCCCGTTCCCGGCCCGCATCTCGGACGTTGGGGTGGTCAAGGATTTGGCGACTCATGATGTTGATTTAGCGGCGTGGATCGCTGACTCCCCCTATGAGTTGGTGTTTGCTCAGACTGCTCACCGGTCGGGTCGTGAGCATGAGGACATGGTCACCGTCTCGGGTCGGCTCGCTAATGGGATTCTGGTGTCTAACTTAGTGAACTGGTTGACCCCGTTTAAGGAGCGGGTCACTGTGGTCACGGGAGAGCACGGGGCGCTGGTAGCGGACACGGCGCTCAGTGATCTGACATTTTTCGAGAACGGGTCTTTCCCAGTCCAGTGGGACCAGATCGCCGCGTTCCGCGGAGTCTCCGAGGGGCAAGCCATTAGGTATGCGATCCAGAAGAGAGAGCCCCTTGCCGTCGAGCAAGAGAACTTCAGAGACGCCATCCTCGGACGTGCTAACAACCAGGTGTCAATGCAACAAGCCCAAGCCGACCTCGAAGTCACCCAAGCAATCCTCAAATCCGCTGGGACTGGAGAATCAGTACGGATAGGGAAGCTGTAGTCGATGCTCCCCAGCGCTGAGGGACGCTCTTTTGTTGTGTCTCAACCGCCTCCGTCAGGAACTGATACCCGGGTCGTCCAAGCGCTACTGGCTGTTGGACGAACTCGGAGAACCGGCCAAACTGGTTGATTGCATCTCCCAAAGCGAGTCATAAAAGTCCTGCGAACGGGATGCAATCATCTGCCGACGCTCGTCGTCTGACAGGCTACGGAGCGTCCCGTACTTGATGTTTGGCGTGAATGCCGAGACTCCAAGCCCTGCGCGGTTGTCCTCAAGGCTGATTCCTACCGCCTCAAGTATCGTGGGATACATGCTCAACTGGTCAATACTCTCGACTTGGATTGTTCGGTCATCCGGCACATGAATTCGGTTGAACACAGTTCGATCCTCGGCAACCGTGAGTTTGTCGTCCAGAGCTCCCGCCATACGTAGATGGTCTCCCATAACGACCACTACGGTGTCCTCCATGAATCCCGTATCTTCTAGGAACTCAAGAAAACCCGCCACTTGGTCCATCGAGCACATGACCACTGATTCCATTTCGATTTCAGTGGTGAACTTGCAGTAGGACTGCTCAAGAGCTGGTTCATGGGTGTCCACGGTCAAAAGGGTCAAAGCGAACGGATCTCCCGCTTCCCGTAATTCTAGGATTTCTTCCTTTGCTAGATCCATAATCGCACCATCGGATGGCCCCCACCACTCGGGTACTTGATCTAGATCGTCGCGTTGCGACCACTCTTCGCCTGCGCGTACCGTGTCGTAGCCATGCGAAGTTAAGAACGTTCCCTTGCCAGCGAACGAGGCGTTTGCTGCGCCCATATAAACACTTGTGTATCCCTGGTCTTTCAGAACATCACCCAGGCATACCGCAGAATCCATGTAAGTGGACTCGGTCCAGCCATTGAGTATCCCGGCGTCATTCTTCTCAGAAGGATCAATGGGTTCGCTAGACGCTGCGCGAAGCGGAACACCGCATTGGGTTCCGACGAACCCCGCCATCGTCCAGCCAAAGTTCTTGTACTGCTCAAGTCTTGAGACTCGGTCCCAGTCCCCAGTGACCCTGTCGATGCTCTCCAGTAGGTTCTGCCCGAGGATATCTTCTCTTCCCAGTGTTTCCTCCGCAGACTCAAGGTAGATCACGACCAGGTTGTACTTAGGATTGTCGGGGTTGGGAATAACTGTTGGTTCGACGTAGAAATCGCCTACGTCCAGATTGGGATCGTTTGCCGCGAGGTATTGACGAAATTGAGTGGCGGAAGCCATGGAACTCAGGCCGACCAAAGGCGAGGCAATCGCTAACGCGACCGCAACAGCCGTCACCAATTGAGTTCGGGCATCTTTCAGCCCATAGTGACCACTGAGTCTGTTTCTTGCCCAAATCCAGAGAGCGAACGCCGCCAGTACGATGATGAGGGGAACCACAGCTATCTCGATGACACCACTGCGTACAACACTTCCGCCTATGGTCTCACCGCCGACTCCAGTCATATTCATCTTTAGCTGGTCGGGCGTGATGTAGCCGAAGGTCTTGACGATCCAATGTCCACCCGCGAACGTAACCGCCCCTAGCGCGATCATTAACCACGCAAAGACGGTGCCTACGACTCGGGTAGTCTCACCGCGAGAGGAGTTGCCTTTCCGGCCAACATGCGCGGATGATGCGATGTCCGCCATTTGTGAATCACCATCGATGGAAGCTTCGACAGATACGTGATCCTGAGGCGCGGCAGCGGAACAAGAACCCGAGGTTCCGTCCTTCAATTCGGGATTCTCCTCCAAGGTGCCCACCTCTTCGCTTGGATGTCTATCTATGGGAGTCTACAGAAGGGCCGACTATACCTCTTCTCTTAGGGTGTGAACTCACAGATCCGATACGATTCAGTTGAACTAGTGGTTTGGATCAAACTGGGTTCGACACCTCGGATGCGCCCAAGAACTACACCCCTGTAGTTACTCCACCTCGGTTCTTTCCCTTTGTTACCAGTGTTACGGTTGAGGTCAATGTGACTACTGTCGAGTTAGAACGCTAGGAGCGTGGGCGCGTGGAAACTCTTCGGCGAGGTAACCCCAGATCCTCACTTGGCACGTTCGGAACCGCCATTGCGGTCTTTGCGTTAGCCATGAGTTCTCTAGTGATGGCTCCCGCAGTTGCCGAGGCCAGTAACATTGGCCTGTCTGTTGCTACGGCTCCGTCCAAAGCAACGTTCCCCATTGAACCTGAAGTTCAAGCGCTATTCATGAATGAAGTCGATCCGCTGGATAACGCAGTGGACGCTGATGTTGCCGAGCCTGAGTCCACTGAGATCGGGTTTGCTGATGCTGTGATTGATGAGGGATACACAGCGTCGGGACCCGTATCTGAAGAAGAGGGTGATAAACAGCAGGTTGACGCTGTTGAGCAGGCGCTCGAGTCAACTGTCGATGATTCTGAGCTTCAGGGGATAGCTCGAATGGATCTTGATGCGGACACTGCGGTCATTGGGGTTACCTGGGATGCGACCGCCCCGCAGCCAGAGACGGTCAACTGGCGCTTTCTTTCCGATGGTGTCTGGTCCCAGTGGGGAGTCCTTGATGTCGAGTCAAGCGAACAGGACGAAGAAGTAGTCGCCGGAACCGAACCGGTCTCGGTGTCGAACGCGAAGGCCGTAGAAGTCGTCGCGAGGACTCCGGAAGGGAATGACGTTCCCGGACTCGCCTTGCACGTGATCAATGCTGAGACCTTCGAACCGGCCGAAAACCTGCTTCTCGATATTTATCCCAATGAGGATGAAGGTGACGAGCAAGAGCCGCTAGAAACAGATGGTGGAACATCGGAGGACCAAGGCGACTCGGAACAACCTCAGTCAGGTGAACCTGGTGAAGAGGGACAGTCAGATGAACCCGGTGGGCCAGGTCAGTCAGATACCGCTCTAGACACGCAGGGCCTCGTCGAGACTGACGGCGTGTCAATCATGAGTTCGCTGTTACCAAGCGTATTCGGCATTGTCCCCACTGCTGGACTGAACGCGGCAGGGACCATTTACGACACAGGGTATGACGGGTTGAAGATTGGGACTCGTAAGGCTTGGTGTACGACAGACAGTTGTGACGTCACCGGGTGGAGTGCGAACACCATAAAAGGCGCAGTAGTTCATCACACTGAAAGCACTAATAACTACACTCAGGCGCAGGTTCCGCAACAACTTCGGAATATCCAGTACTACCACGCTGTTACCCGAGGGTGGGGCGATATCGGGTACAACCTAGTTGTTGATAAGTACGGCGGGGTTTGGGAAGGGCGTGTTGCTAGCCTTACCAACCAAGTTCTTGGGGCCCATGCTTATGGCGCTAACTACGACACCTTTGGGGTCACGGTTCTGGGCGGTTACATGGAGAGCGCGCCGCCTGTAGTTGCTCGACAAGCATTGTCTAAGGCCATTGCCTGGAAGCTGAACATGCACGGGGTCAAGAGCGCGACAGCCAAGATAACTATTCGCTCGCAGTGGGTAACTTCGACCGTTCCCACGGTTTCTGCACATCGTGACGTCGGAGATACCGATTGCCCCGGGAATGCTTTCTATGCGCAAATGGACACCGTCCGTGCCGAGGTAAACGCACATCTCGCAAAGCTGAACTCGACCGGAACTACAACAACCGTCCCAGCTACTAGCGTGTTCAAGCCCGGAAACGTAATCTCAGACGCGGCGTTTTACAACCCAAACACCATGACTGAATCTGAGATCAAGGCGTTCATTGAATCGGCTGGGGCATCCTGCACGTCGAGTGGGACCGCCAAGTGCCTTAAGGACGCGACGTTTCCGACGACAAGGCTCGATCCGATTCGCGTGAAATCCGGGGGCTGCTCGGCACTCAATCTAGCCGGGAACCAACGTCCTTGGACCATCATCGATAGAGCCTCCAAGGCTTGCGGTCTTAATCCCCAGGTAGTACTGGTTACCCTGCAGAAGGAGCAGTCAGGTCTTACTCAGCCCAAGACGGACGCGGTCTGGGCAAAGGCAATGGGGTCAGGGTGCCCTGATGGAAGCGGTTGCGACGCTGCTCAAGCTGGGTTCACCAAGCAGATTTACTATGGAGCGGAGAAGCTCTCGACCTATAAGCTCACTCCCACGTTTGAGTATATTAGGGCGTTCCTCAACGGGACATCGGTAACGGTCAACAATAACGTCGGAAGTACCTGTGGTACTCAGACGTTCAGGATTGAGAACTACGCAACCGCATCCCTATATACGTACACGCCATACGTTGGTGGTGGGAGCGGATCCAGTTGCTATGCCGTTGGCCAGAAGATGTTCTGGGATCTCATGAAACGGTATTTCCCAAGTTCATTACCTGCTGGTGGAACCTGGGCACTTGTCGGCGGTACTTGGTACTACCGGAACTTAGATGGAGCAAATCAGACGGGATGGCTCAGTGACAGCGGAACGTGGTACTACCTCGGCCTGACGGGTGCGATGCAGACAGGCTGGGCCAATGTGGGAGGGTCCTGGTACTACTTAGAGTCGAGTGGTGCGATGGTGACCGGTTGGAAGAAGCTTGGAAGCGACTGGTATTACCTGGAGTCGAGTGGTGCAATGGCGACTGGGTGGAAGAAATTGGGCAACACTTGGTATTACCTTGAGTCCAGTGGTGCAATGACAACGGGCTGGAAAGACGTGGGAGGTACGCGCTACTACTTCGACGACAGTGGTGCAATGGCGACTGGGTGGAAGAAGTTGGGCAACACTTGGTACTACCTGGAGCCCAGTGTTGGGATGGCGACGGGCTGGAAGGAACTTGGTAACAGGTGGTACTACCTGAGTCCCGACGGTGTGATGGTCACGGGATGGGAAAAGTTGGGAGACACTTGGTACTACCTGAGTCCAAGTGGTGCCATGACTACCGGCTGGAAGAAGCTGGATGATACTTGGTACTACCTTGACGGAGCCGGAGCTATGCGCACAGGTTGGATTCATGTTGGTGGTAAATGGTACTACCTTGTCCCTAGTGGGGCCATGGTCAGCGGAGACTACACAGTGGCCGGAAAGCTGAATCGGTTCGACAGTAATGGTGCTTGGTTGGGGGTCGTCTAGCGATCCTGCGGGTGGCGGTCCGAGATAAGACCAGCCAATCTTGCCTGCTCTCTAAACGACGGAACCAGCTTCACAACCTCGTCGAACTTCCCGCTCGCAAGAACCAGGCCATCCTCCATATAGAAAAGCTGGTCGGCGTCTTTGACGGTTGAGAGTCGATGGGCCACGGAGATTACTGTAACTTCGCCATGAAGTCTCTTCAAAGAGTCGGTAATCTTCGATTCGGTTCTGGTGTCGAGCGCCGACGTTGCCTCGTCCATTATCAGAATGTAAGGATCAGAGTAAAGAGCACGCGCGATACCGAGACGCTGCCTCTGACCACCGGAAAGAGCTATTCCACGCTCGCCAATTCGCGCGGATAATCCGCCTGGCCGTTCTTTGACTGCCTTCCAAAGTTGAGCACGCTTGAGGCACTGAATGACTCTCTCTTCATCGATATCTCCGTGCCAACTAAGGGCCACGTTCTGCGCAATCGTGCCATCAAACAGAGAAACGTCCTGTGGAACATATCCGACTTTGAGACGCCATTCACCCAGAACATCCTCAAGTGGTTGTTCGTCAATGTAGATCTCGCCAGACTGGGGGATCAGGAGTCCGAGAATAATGTCTACCAGGGTCGACTTTCCAGATCCGGACTCGCCGACAACACCGATCCGGGTCCCCATGCGGACAATCATGGAGACATCGTTGACAGCAGGGTCTTCTCGCGAGGGATACGTGAAGGTGACGTGTTGTAGCCTAAGCTCTTCGGGATTCTTCTCAAGCCTCTCTTTTCCGAGGTTTTCGGTGCGCAGACGGTACTCGTCAAAACTTTGTAGGTCGCCTAGAACAGCGTCGACTTGCGCTCGATTTCCGTTCAGAGTGTTTGTCGTCGACTGAAAGATGACTAACCCGGGAATAAGTCTCATTCCTGTAACGGCAAACAGGACCACTGCGGCGATTGCCCCGTTCAACGAATGAGAAACCAGGTACGAGGTGCCCCCAACGATGAGGAATCCCCCAATCAGGGCCGCGTCCGTTACAAACTTTGGAAAAGCTCCGAGGAATTGGAGATTTGCCCGGGCGTGAGTGGCATGCTGCCGATTTCGGCGAACCTCTTGACCAACTTCACTGAGCTTGTCCTGAAGAGTGATCTCTTTGAGCGCTCCTACCATGTCTGTCATCAATGTTGCGACACGATAGCTATATCGAAGATTTACGTTTCCTGCCTCAAGCGATTTTCTGCTCAACACAAATGACATGAGGAATGCGATTAGGCCCAGATAGACAATAGAGATCAGCGCGGTCATCGGTTGTACGAAAAGAAGGGTCACCAGGATCAGGACGGTAGAAATGATGGCGGCCGGAAGTTGCATCAGTGGCATTAGCAAACCGTTGACGAGCGCCGCGACACCCACGTCCGCCATACGAACCAACTGAGCCGTTGAGCGCGTCAGTCGGCTCAGCCAGGGGGCACCTATATATGCATCGAATAGTCGCATTCCCAGGACCAACTCGAACTCCGAGAATCGTCGAGTAGCGAACCATTGCTGCAGGAGCGACAGACTAGATTTGAGCAATATCAGTAGCGACACCGTAAGCAGGAGCCACGCATAATCTTTGGTTTGAACAGTCCAGTTGACGATGGGAATGACCACTTCGGTTCCTGCCAGCATGCCGGACAAAGACACTGCTAAGAGCATGAGTGCGCCGATGTCCAGGAGCGTCAGTAGGGACGAGAGCATGACATACCTTTGTATGTACTTGACCGTTCCGAGTGGTAGGTAAGGGACTACTTGCTTGAACTGGGCCCAGCTCTGGCGCATTAGACCTCCGCGAAGTGGGCTATTGTTCGGTGATGTTTTACTGGATTGCTTAAGCTTATACCGGGCAGAGAGCCAGGACATTGGCGATGTCCGGGGAGGCATATATGTCGCGGAGAACTAGGTCGATGGTTCTGTCGTCGGTCCCTTGGTTGCCGCGCATTATTGCCGGAAGGCTCATTCCACCTGAGAACGTGTGGACTCGCGCAGATGATTCGCAGGTCGCAACTCTTGATTCTGATTCCCAAGTCCGGATACTTATCGGGGGACTGAATACCGCAGGACAAGCAAAACGGTGGGCCGACGCGCTTGATGCGCTCCCAGACGTCTTCGCGGCGAGTCTGGGAGTGCGGACTGAGGGGGCAATATCGTTTTCCGCCGATGCCATGCCCTCCCAGCAGGCGATGTGGCACTCGCCGACATGGTCGATGAGGCAGTCGAAGCAAATACTCGAACACTCAACCCACGTCATCATGGAGTCCGGAACTCCCCTGATGGGAACCCGTTTTGGCAGAGACGCCTTGCGCGAGATAAGGACGATGCGGGATGCGGGCGTTAAAGTGGCGGTCGTGTTGCATGGCAGCGACGTGCGGATTCCGTCTGAGCACGAGAAGCTCTATCCTGATTCACCATTTGGCGAACCACTGGACGGACTCACGGCGGCCCTTGAAGCCAAGTCGCTCCAACTTAACAAGTTCCTCGACGAGATGGACCTTCCCGAGTTTGTCTCTACCCCTGATTTGCTGACATACCGTCCGAATGCGATCTGGGTTCCAACACTGTACGACTCTGCTCTTTGGCATCGGGTGAATCGAGATGGAGAGTCGCGCACGGGCCGCGGCGGTGCCAGGTTAATCGTGGGTCATATTCCTTCCAGGGCCGCTCTGAAAGGAAGTGGAGCGATTAGAGGGGCGTTGCAGCCGCTTCGCGACCAGGGCCTTATCGAGTACCGAGAGTTCCGCGGACTCAGTCCTGAGCAAGTTGCCAGGGAAGTGGGCGACCTGGACGTTTTGGTAGATCAACTCGGAATGGGTCTATATGGTGTCTCGTCCGTTGAGGCGATGGCGATAGGTGTTCCTGTCGTTGCTGAGCTTGGGGAGTTGACACGGCAGAAGATTCAACAACTGACTGGAATTGATCCGCCCGTCGTCGAGGCGACAGCGGCTACTCTAAGCGAAGTAGTTGCGGGTCTTGCTTCAAATCCAGAATTGCTTGACCAATCGGCGCGGCGCGGTCGTGAGTATGTTCAGCAGGTGCATTCACCAAGGAATGTTGCCCGCCAGTTTATGAAAGGACTGCCTTTCGATTCGGAGGGAGATGGTGTGTAGTGCTCATCGAAGCGGCTGACTTTGTCTTGAGTCTTCGGTCCCCGAACTGGGTGGGTAGTGACGACCAGAGGACCTTCTATTGGTCGAGTACGGGAGCAGAAACCGCCGTCCCCACCCCCGATCTGGAGGCGAGGAACCTGGAGGCCATCAACAGCAACTGGGCCGCCGTGCTACTAAGCGACTCAGGACTAACGCTCTTGGAAGACGTGGTCCGCTCCCATGCCCTGCTCTATGCGAACTTCGAAGGACGATGGTTGGTTTCCGATCACCCAGACATCATGAGGGATCTGCTTCCCCTCTGGGTGCGGGATGAAGAGCAAGCCAAAATCTTTTCCATGACCGGCTTCACGCTGAACGAGGGCACCCTCATAGACGGTGTTTCACAGGTGGAGGCGTCCTCTGAGGTCACGCTTGCTTTCGGACGAGAACGAGCCGACGTGTCTTTCGCTAACCTCCCGTTGCACCCAGTTAAGGCTATTGATGATCCTCGCGAGTATGGGGAACGATACCTTGCAGCTCTGGATGAGGATTTCGAGGAGCTGATTCGGCGATCCGACGGACGTCAGCTTGTGGTCCCGCTTTCTGGTGGGCTGGACTCAAGGCTGGTATGCACGATGTTGCGCCGCCACAGCGCTCCCAATGCTCTCGCGTTCACCTATGGCAAACCCGGAATCCCAGAGGCTACCGTCTCGAGGGATGTCGCCGAGGCGCTGGAAATTCCCTGGGTGTTCATTGAGATGGATTCTTCTTCAGTAGCCAAAACGTGGTTCAGCAGTGAGGCTGACGGGTTTCGAGCCGACACGTGGAACGCCAGTGCACTGCCCCACGTGCAGGATTGGTACGCGCTTCGCGAATGTAGACGACGCGGTCTAGTCGATGAAGGCGCCATAGTCATTCCGGGACATACACCAGTTGGTGCGATGCACGACGAAGAGATCCTCAAGAGAAACCCGACGGGCGCTGACGTAGGAACCGTCATTGCGAACCACCATTTTCTGGGGAGACCCCCGGCTCAAGCACTGGGAGACGAGCCAAGCTTCCGTAGGGCGATCAAACGTGTCTTTGAACAAGTACCAAATGACGCTCGGCGCGTACAAAACATGATCAGCCTTCTCAACTTCCGCGAGCGTCAGGCCAAGTACATAAATAACTCGATGACAGCCTATGAGCATTTCGGCTGGGACTGGTCGTTGCCGCTCTATTGGCCTCGTTCTTTCAAGGCGTGGGCATCCGGATCTCAGGAGCTCACGGCCGACCGGCGATGGTATCGAGCCTTCGTTGATGAAATCTACTCCGAACAAACCGGCAAATCACGGACAGCGGGTTACTTTGAGGCTCCCGCTGAGTCAGCCCGCGTTCCTCTTCGGAACCAGATCGTCGCACTTTCTAGAAAGACCGGACTAAGCAGACCTCTAAACCGTGCCTGGAGTGTACGAACTCAGATGGATCACCCGCTTGGGTTCGAGGCATTCACGAAGGATCAGGGCTTACAGCATCGTCTGGGCCGACTCCTTGGGGAATATTCACTAATGAGCATGTGGTCGAGAGACTTCCTTGAAGGAAAGTGGGGGTCCGAGCGGCAGAGACTGGTTCCAGCGGTGAACAACGGACTTCACAGGAGTAATGATGAGAGGCCCACCGTCCTAGTCATTTCCTACTCGGACATCTCGCATGACGCCAGGCTTCTGAAACAGATTCGAACCTTTAGCGAAGACTTCGATGTGACCGTCTGTGGTCATGGAGAGGTTTTCGATACGCCTGCAGAACTGCTGCTTTTTGAGTGTGCCGAGTCCAGGAGAGGGGACCAAGTGCGGTCCGCTTTGCTTCATCTCGGTCAGTATGGGCTAGCGCAGCGGCTTGAACCGGATAATCTTGCCGCACGAAAGATTCTGCAGGGCCGCAAGTTTGACGTGGTTGTCACAAACGACATCGAACCTGTGGGTTTGGCGATTGATCTGTTCGGCACTGACCGAGTACACGCTGATCTGCATGAGTATTACCCAGGATTGCAGGATCAGGATCCAGCGTGGGTCAAGTTACGTCGGCCATACTACCGCTGGATGCTCGCTAACAATGTTGCAAAAGTAGCCACTGTAACAACCGTTTCAAGAACCATTGCTGAGCGCTACCAGAAAGAGTTCGGGTTCGAGGCAGGAGTAGTCGAAAATGCGCTCCCACGGATGAACATTGAGCCTACTTGGGTGCATGAACCTATCCGCCTGGTTCACGCAGGGGCGGCGCTCCCGAACCGGCACATAGAGGTCATGATGCGCGCCGCAGCCCGCTCGACGTCGGACGTGACTCTGGATATGTATTTGACCGGAGTTGGAACCGAGTACTACAGGTCTCTTGAGGAGCTAAGCAGCAAACTCGGTGAACGAATACGGCTGCATAAGCCAATCGTGCGTGATCAGCTGGTGCCAACTCTCAACCAGTACGATGTTGGAATTCACCTGCTGCCTGCGACCGCGACGAACAATGTCCTTGCGCTACCAAACAAGTTCTTCGATTTCATTCAAGCGCGATTGGCAGTAGTCGTCGGACCAACCGAAGAAATGGCGCGTCGAGTGAACCAGTATGACATCGGTACCGTCACTGAGGGCTTTTCGGAAGACGCGTTGGTCAGGGCTATCGATAGTTTGCAGCGCGGGAGAATCTCTGTATGGAAGCAGAACTCGTCTGAAGCCGCCGTTAAGGTCGATGTCACACCGATGCTAGAAGTCTGGAAAGAGTCCGTATCCCGAATTTGCTCTGGGTCCGCACCGTGGCGACCGCCGGAGAACTCCAAGAATGAACCTCTGGTAGATGTGATTGTCGCGGTGCACGATCCCAAGAGGCCAATTGCGCGTACCGTCGCTTCAGTTCTGGAGCACAATAGAACCCCGATCCAAGTAATCGTCGTCGCTCACAACCTCGATCCCCAACTAATAGCAGGGCAACTTGGAAAATGGTTTGCCGATCCGAGGGTGCTACTCACCCACCTGGAAGACGGCGTTCGTAGCCCCTCGGGTCCGATGAACCACGGCTATGACTGTGCTACTGCTACATTCACGGCGCTTCTAGGAAGCGACGACACCCTTGAACCGGGTGCCGTGGATCGCTGGGTTTCAATTGCTGAGAAAGGGGATGGGGCAGACTTCGTGATCGCGAACCGCCTGGAACCTGACGGTTTGGCGGCGTCTGTACCGCCAGTCCGCCCGGGCCACCGGACGAAGCTTGATGGAGTCAAGGATCGTCTTGCTTACCGGGCGGCACCTCTTGGCCTTCTCAGACGGAGCATCTTTGGTAGTCTTCGATTTCCGGAGGGCATCCCAACAGGGGAGGATGTCCTTTTCTCAAACCACATTTGGTTCTCTGAGTCTCGGATATCTTTTGCTTTCGGATCACCCGGGTACTACGTTCACGCAGACCAAGAAGCTCGTGTCACTACCTCGTCCAGATCGGCCGCCTCTGAGCTGAAGTGGGTTCCGCTCGCTTTAGATCCTTCGGCGCCTGGAATGAAGAATGAAGATCAGCGTCGAGCACTGGTGGTCAAGATTCTTCGAAACAACATTCCAGACTCGGTCCAAGGCAGAGTATCTGGGACATGGTCAAAGGAGGACAGGGAACAGATCCAAGAGGCGTTGAAGCTGGTCGTATCCGCAGAGCCAGCCGCTCTCGGTTATCTTTCTCGGGTGGAGAACAAGCTGATAAGACGTCTCTTGGATGGAGATGCGACATCTGAGGAACTCGGAAAACTACTGGTTCAGCGATCCCGACTTCGCTCCTTTGATTCGCTAATTACTGCTGACCTGTCCAAGGTCTTCTCACGGCAAGCTCCACTCAGATACCACGTCGCTGGTTGGATACTTGGACGACGGGGACGCCAGTCTCATGCCAGCTAAGAGAATGGTCTTTCACGCCCCGTTTCCGGTGGCTGACGGGGCGAGTTCGGCGTCAGGGATTAGGCCTTGGAAGATGCTCCAGGCATTCCATCAACTTGGTTACGAGGTCTTCGAGATCACCGGCTACGCGCACGATCGGAAGAAGGCGTTTGCCAAGCTCAAGGAGCGAATGCGTTCTGGTTGGCGACCTGATTTTGTCTACTCGGAAGCTGCCACTATTCCGTCGTCTTTTACTGAGCCTGGGCACTTTCCCTTGATACTGAATCTGGAGCGGGACATCTTCAGGTTCTTCCGCGAACGAGCCGTCCCGTCTGGTGTCTTCTATCGCGACGTCTACTGGGCGTTCGAGGACTATAAGAGGCGCGTCGGCAAACCTGTCGCGTTCGCTATGCGTCGGCTTTACGTTCACGAACTCAAGACGTTCAATCAATATGTCGATGTTCTCTTCCTTCCATCGCTGGGGATGGCGGATTACGTCCCCGCGACCGAGAGGATGAGGAAGCATGCGCTCCCTCCAGGGTCCGATGGCGTCAAAGTCTCTCGCCATTCGGAAAGTTCGCGCGATGCAGTCATGCATCTTTTGTACGTGGGGGCGATCGGGGGAGAGCACTATGACATCTCGGAGCTTCTGCGAGCGGTGCGTGAAGTGGACGATGTAGAACTGACTATCTGCACACGTAAGGACCAGTGGGAGTTAGCCTCAAAGGCCTACGCTGACCTGTTGAGCGACTCGGTTCATGTAGTTCATGCGTCAGGGCAAGAACTTGCGCCGCTCTACGAAGCCGCAGACATCGCATGCCTGATGATGAAGCCGCAAGAGTACCGATCATTTGCTGCTCCAATGAAGCTTTATGAGTACCTGGCTAACGGTGTTCCCGTTCTTGCTTCCAAGGGGACATTCGCTGCTGACGTTATTGGAGAGAGCGGATCCGGCTGGATCGTCGGTTTCAGTGGCCAGGAGCTAACGAAGACGCTGAAACATCTTAAGTCTCATCCTGAAGAGATTGCTGCTAAAGCCCGTAACGCCCGAGAGGTGGGGGCTCGGAATACTTGGCAGAATCGAGCCGCTTTGGTTGCCGACACCTTGGCTACCGGGCTAAACAACTCAGATGACGAAGCCACTCACATCCTGATGGTTCCCTCTTGGTATCCAAGGAACGCTGACGACCTTAATGGTTCGTTCTTTCGAGAGCAGGCAGAGGCTCTGGTTCGATCAGGTTTCAACGTCGGAGTTCTCGCACTGAATCCAAATCCGGTCTACCGGTGGGGCCTCCACCCGAAGAGAAAAGCGCGGCTAGCGGTAGAGAATGGAGTGAACGTCCTTCGTTCTGACTTCAAGCAATATCTGCCATTACAACGCTCAGCGAACATTGAGCTAGCCCAGGATCAGACCGATGAGGCCTTCTCGGCGTACGTTCGCCAGTTTGGCCGTCCCGATGTGCTGCATGCGCACAGTCTGTACCCGGGAGCGATGGTCGCCTCGCGCCTAAGTGGTGAAAACGGGATTCCATACGTGTACACCGAGCATCGCAGCCTAGATCACCTACCAACCAGAACTCCAGTTGGCAAGCGCAACGAGCAGCGGATAGTCGCAGAGGCATCCGAGCGCGTCGCAGTTTCCAGCGGACAGGCACGCCATCTAACTCGCCGCTTCGGTGAGCGGGCAGGGTCATGGGTAGTCGTGCCGAATTTGTTGCCAGTGGCGGGTGAAGAGGACCATACAGGCGCGGTCGGGGACGGCAAGAGCAACGTCAAGGGTCAATTCACTTACGGTCATCTTTCCCTCCTTGGTAATGAGAAACGAGTGGATTTGCTTATCCAAGCCTTTTCGGAAGTTGCCAAGCGGACCCCTGGTGCGAAGCTGCTTATCGGGGGAGACGGTGCCAATCGCGCCAGACTAGAAGACCTGGTGGCTGAACTCGGAATATGTGGAGCCGTCGAGTTCAGGGGAATTATTCCTCGTCCCCAGGTTGCCGACTTTCTTAAGGAGATGGATGCTCTTGTTGCTCCCTCGGAGTCGGAAACCATGGGTGTGGTCCTTATCGAAGCGCTCGCACAGGGCATTCCGATAATCACTACGGGCACCTGGGGAGGCAATGACATTGCTGGTGGCGAAGAAGGGATAGTCGTGGATATCGGTGACCGTAGGCAACTGGCGGAGTCAATGATCAAGATCCAAGATTGGCCAAGGGACGCCGAAACGCGCAGAAGACGCGGCAAACGTTGCGTCAACAAATACGGCGAGGCAGCGTTCGTCGACAAGTATGCGAGGATCTATGCGCGCGCCGAAAGGAAGATAGCGTGAGTCTCAAGGTCGTGATTGCATCGCGCATCTTCAATCCCGAACCGGCGGCAGCGTCGTTCAGGCTCAAGGCTGTTGCGGGTGCTCTCCTGGAAATCGGTGCGAGTGTTACCGTTTTGACCTCACGATTCAAAAATACCTCGTCCAGGTCGACGATTGACGACCCGTTCAGACGCCTGCAGCGACAAGAAGTATCGGATGAGGGAAAAGTTCTTCGTTGGCCCGTTGTGCGCGGCAAGACGGGTTATCTCCGAGGTTATGTCCCATACATGTCCTTTGACATCCCGTTGTTTTTCCGCCTTCTCTGTGTCAATAGACCAGATGTAATACTTGTCGAACCGCCACCAACGACTGGATTTGCCGTCAGACTCGCTGCGGGTACCCGGCGCATTCCCTATGTTTGGTATGCCGCCGATGTTTGGTCCGATGCGACGGAAATTGCAGGTTCATCACCCCTCGTGGTCTCAGTCGTAAAGGTGTTGGAGAGGTTCACTTTGAGGGGTGCCGCAGGCGTGATTGCGGTTAGTGAAGGAGTTGGAGAACGGGCCAGAGAACTTGGGGCCAGGAACGTACGGGTCATCCCAAACGGAATCGATACGACTACGTACCAACCGGGTGCGGAACCCCTTTCAACTGTGGAGTTAGCCGATCTGGGAATAGTTCACCCATACCTTATCTATGCCGGCACGGCTTCCGAGTGGCAGGGGGCTGAAGTGTTCGCTGAGGCGATGGAGCACGTAGCGAAGACCGAGCCGCAACTCCAGCTTGTGTTTGTGGGTCAAGGGAGTAGATGGGATGCGATTAGTAGGATAGCCACTCGACTGCGCAATGAGTTCGGTGGTGACGTTGTCATTCAGCTTCCCACAACAACCCCGGAGCAAGTTGCACGACTATTACGAGGCGCGGAACTCGCGATGGTTTCGATAGTTCCGGGTGCTGGCTACGACTTTGCCTACCCAACTAAGGTACTGGCAGCGTTGGCAGCGGGAACACCTGTTCTCTACGCCGGGAGGGGGCCTGTAACTGAGGAGATCACGGCAAATGGTCTGGGGTTTGTGTGCGATCACGATCCGCAAGCGATCGCGAAGGTGCTTCTTTCTCAGATCGAGGGTCATTCGAAACTCCATGCGGAGCCGACGAGGCTTCACGAATGGGTCCTAAACAACCGATCCTTGAAGGCAACCGGGCTGAGAGCGGCAGGGTTCATTGCCTCATGCGCAAAGCCTCATTAGTTGAGGACTTGCCGGTATAGGTTTTCCAGGGCCCCGAGCGTCTTGTGAGGGCTACGCTCAGAAACGACCCATTGCTGTGCCGTATGCCCAAGGTCATTTCGGGCGGAGCCATCCTCCAGCAATGCGATTACCGCGTCAAAGGCTCCCTCAGCGGAAGCGTTTATGAGCGGTGTACCTAATTCTTGAACGGCCTCGACATGTGTCACCAGGGGAGTTCCGCTAGCCATTGCCTCAAGGTCTGAGACTCCCAAGGACCCGGATGAGAACTGGCCGACTACGACTGCGCATTTGCTCATCTGCTTCCTGAACCCAGCGGGGGACATTTTGGGGAGCATCCGCACCCCAGACATTCGGGCTTGATCCGAGTAGGTTCCCCAATCGACACCCGAAACGGGGACGCCGTGGTCAACCAGACTCCTAGCTAGGCTTACGAGGGATTGGCCGCCCTTGCTGTCATCCCATCGGGCCGAGAAGAACACGCCGCAGCACTCTTCGGTAGCGCTGTCTCCCCTCTTTAGTTCCACGAACGCTGCAAGTGGAAGGCTATTGGGAATCCACCTTGCGTCTGGACGGATCTCGCGGGCCGCTTCAAGCAGATCAGGAGTTGCGACTACTACAGCGGCTGCTTTCTTTAGAGAGTGCTTCTCAAGGTCTCCAAGCAGCGGACGATTCAGATCTACTCGTAAATCTGTGCCGTGCAGGTGTAGGACAAAGGGTGAGTTCTTCAGCGAACCGTAATATCCATTGGGACCGTAGTGAACGTGAACCAGGTCAGGCGTTGGTATGTGCGTCATGTAGTCGAGTGCGTCTTTCCCCCGGGACAGCCATGCTGATGCCGACCTGAGTGACGGGGATGCAGGAAGCTCGCGAAGGGCCCAGCTACGCCCCTCGGATCGGGCTGTGGCAACCATGTTGGCCCCGGTGTTCGCAACGTTTCCAAGATGAAGAACCCGAGAAGACTCAGAATAGGGTGCCACTAGATATCGGCTCCGGGGCTGACCACTTTGAATCCGCTTAAGCGTGCGGCCTCCGCCATACGCTTGTCGTAAGTGATGATGCTTCTCACGTCATCGCCGGATCTGATAGCGGTGGCTACGTGAATTGCATCAATCGACCGCAGCTCCACCGGACGTATGACCCCCGCGATGCGGAGGATCTCCGGTACCAGGGGAACGAAGGTAACGCCCTTGAGTACTCTTGAGACAAGCATGAGACTCTCAGCATTCCTTCTGTTTACTGCTCTCATAATCTCAGTGGAAGTAATCGGGGAGCTAATCAGTATCGGCCGGTGGTGGTCGAGCCATTCCTCCAGTAAAGCAGACTCCGCTTCCGTAATGACTAGTTTGGCGAGCGCAGAGGTGTCGATGTAGCAGAGGTTTCTCAAAACCGATCGGCCCTTAACTCGTCGAGGATCTCCTGCATCGAGGGTCCACCATCATCTAGCTTCGCCGGTAGCGGCAGGTTCCAGAGTTCCATTCCTGGTTCAGGGAGTTGCACTTCTCCTTGCTCGATTAGCTCCTCAAGCCACGTCTTCCTAATGCCGGTCAGCCTGGCCACCGGCACCCCTCTGTCAGTTATCGTCACTGTCTCTCCCTGGGCGGCTCGCGCCACAATCGCCGACGCGTTCTGCTTTAGTTCCCGTATCCCAACTGTCCCCATGTTCTACATTGTAGAACATGGGTTGGGATCAAAGTAGCTCAAGTCAACCGCGTTTACTCCCGGCAACTCGGAGAACCGCGCGGCCCTGTCCAAGCTGACTAGCGTTCGGCCCGTCTCAATCGCGTGCGCGGCGATGATCAGATCCGCGTAGCCTCTTGGTCGGCCTGCTTTCCTCGTTTGAGCTAGAAGCCGACCGTGGAACTCCGCGGTTTTTGCTGTGTAGTTCAGGCAGTCGGCTGATTTCAGAATTATTTGTAGAAGCTTCCGTTCGAGGTTGGGTTTGGCATTCTTTGAGCCGTCGCTTAATCCGGCTACCAGCTCACCGACAGTTATCGCTGCAATAGCGAGTTCTGAATCGCCGAAGATGCTAGCGGGTAGACCTCCGCGCATTAGTTCGATGAGCACATTCGTGTCGAGTATTAGTCGCTCGGCCATGCGCCTTCAAAGTCTTCCGGGTGGTATGTCCTAAGGTCTGCGAGGAGCGCACCCCATTCGTCGTACCGTTCCTTGGAGATAGGCGGGTCATTCGGGTCGATGAGTTCCGCCAGTGCATCCGCCATCTTGTCTCCGGTATGAGGATGAATAGGCGTGACCTCTGCGATGGTCACGCCGCCTCGAGTGATCGAGATAGATTCTCCGGCCTCGACTTCGTCAAGAAGTTTCTTGAAGTTCCGAGACGCCTCTGTCGCCGTTACGGTACGCATGAAATCAGGGTATCTGATTATCTGATTTTGATGAAGGGTGCGACGGTTGTGTTCCGCAGTCATTTCATGGAGGGTTGTCATACCTTCAGTCTGATACGAAAAACCCACATTGCTGAACTGTCCAGCCATGAGCTGTGGAAAACAGCATGGATACCAACCTGTGGAGATCGCTAGGCTTCCGATCGGTTGCTTCTAAGCAGCCTCGATCAGGCAAAGGTGGCGTGAGTTGGCGCTAGGCCTGGGCTATCTTTCCGCTTAGCAGGGCTCCTACTACCTTCTCTGCTGCGTGGCCGTCGCCGTAGGGGGCTTCGTTTGTGTCGGCTGGTCTCGGACGACTGGCCGCTTTAATGAGCGAGTACCCTGGCTCAACCAGTTCATTCCACCCCAACTCAACGGTCTCAACCCATTCAGTCTCGGTGCGGACGGTCGTGCACGGCACGCGGAGAAGGAACGCTTCCTTTTGTAGGCCGCCCGAGTCGGTTATGACGCCACGTGAGTTCATTACAGCCGAAACTAACTGCGGGTAGGCGAGGGAGGTATGAACGATGAGGTTGCCGCCACCAAGTTCGAGCCCATGGTCCGCCGTCTTAGCGAGAAGACGTGGGTGAGCCATGATAACGACAGGGTGGTCGACGCTTTGAAGAGAACTGATGACTGACGCTAGCCGCTCGCGGTCATCGGTGTTCTCAGCCCGGTGGATCGTTGCTACAGAATAGGTTCCGGGCTGGAGTCCGAGGCTGCCGGTGAAAGGAGGAATCATCTCTTTCACCTGGTCTCGGGTCTCGTAGAGGACATCAGTCATCACATCGCCGGTGATGACGATACGGTCGGAAGGAATGCCCTCGTCCGCTAAGTGCTTCGCACCAACTTCGGTGGGTGGAAGCAGTAGGTCGGCAGCGTGATCGGTGAGGACTCGGTTGTGTTCCTCTGGCATGTTGCGGTTGAAGGAACGTAGTCCCGCCTCAAGGTGCGCCAGAGGCATCCGGAGCTTCGCGGCGCAGATGGCTGCGGCAAGGGTCGAGTTGGTGTCCCCGTAGACCAGCACCCAGTCGGGGTCATACTCGAGGAACACGTCATCGAGGGCTTCCATCATGGCCCCCGTCTGTTTGCCGTGAGATCCAGACCCAACACCAAGATGAACATCAGGATTTGAGATTCCTAGGTCTTCGAAGAAGACATCCGAGAGCAAGAGATCGTAGTGTTGGCCGGTGTGAACGATGACGTGGTCGATTCCGGCTTCTTTGAAGGCCCTATCGATTGGTGCCAACTTAACGAACTGGGGCCGTGCTCCGACAACGGAAAGAACTCGCATGGCTTTGAGTTTAGTTGAGCCAGATCTCGCGGTCTGAATGCAGAGCCTACCTCTTGTGACCTTGCCAATGTGCAAGCGGGTTTGCAATGTGCTCGACGTAGGCTTGCCATGATTGAGAACTACCTGATGATCACGAAATAGGACGAGAGCCATGCGTGTTGTTGTTGTTGGTTTGGGGAAGATTGGTTTGCCGTTGGCGGTTCGGTTTGCTGGGGCGGGTCATGTGGTTATGGGGGTTGATGTTAATCCGGTGACTGTTGATCTGGTGAATCGGGGGGTGGAGCCGTTCCCGGGTGAAGCATTCTTGCAGGAAAAGCTCTCTGAGCTGGTTCCAGCAGGGAAGCTTAGGGCGACGGCGGATTATGGGGAGGCGGTTCCGGACGCGGATGCGGTTGTTGTGGTGGTGCCGTTGTTTGTGGATGATGAAACCTGGGAGCCTGATTTTGGGTGGATGGATGCGGCAACGAGGTCGTTGGCTGAGCATTTGAGTCCTGGGACTTTGGTTTCGTATGAGACGACTTTGCCGGTGGGGACAACGCGTGGTCGTTGGAGGCCGTTGATTGAGGAGGTCTCTGGCCTGACTGAGGGCACTGATTTTGATTTGGTGTTCTCGCCGGAGCGGGTGCTAACGGGCCGGGTGTTTGAGGACTTGGCGAAGTATCCGAAGCTGGTGGGTGGCCTGTCCGAATCTGGCACGGCTCGGGGTATTGAGTTTTATCAGCAGGTGTTGGATTTTGATGAGCGTCCTGATTTGCCTCGTGCTAATGGGGTGTGGGATATGGGCAGCGCTGAGGCGGCGGAGATGGCGAAGTTGGCGGAGACCACTTATCGGGATGTGAATATTGGCCTGGCGAATCAGTTCGCGGTTTATGCCGACAAGGTGGGGTTGGATGTCAATAAGGTGATTGATGCGTGTAACTCGCAGCCGTTTTCTCATATTCACCGTCCCGGGATTGCGGTGGGTGGTCATTGCATTCCGGTGTATCCGCGCCTGTATTTGTCGACTGACCCGGATGCTTCTGTGGTGCGCACGGCCCACCAGTTCAATGCGGGTATGCCCCAGTACGTGGTCGACCAGTTGGTGAACACTCTCGGTTCCCTTGATGGACTCAAGGTCGCGGTTCTGGGTGCTTCTTATCGGGGTGGGGTCAAAGAGACCGCGTTTTCGGGCGTGTTTCCCACGGTGGAGGCTTTGCGGGTGGCAGGCGCTGACGTAGTAGTCCAGGACCCCATGTATTCGGATGAAGAACTCGAAGCTTTCGGGTGGGCTCCCTACCACTTAGGTGAGAGTGTGGATGCGGTGATTGTGCAGGCCGACCACGCCGAGTACAAGGCCATTGCTCCCACTGATTTCCCCGGCATCAAAGTCCTCTTCGACGGGCGCCGCATCACCAACCCCCAACTCTGGCGTGGCACGCCACGACTGGTTTTAGGTTAGAACTCTGTATGCTTCGTAATGGCACTCTATGGAGGATTATTGGCTGTGAGTAAAAGCGAAATGTCTGGGGTTAGGAATGAAGCTCCACTTTGGCAGCAGGGTCATCTGATCCAAACATTTGCTCAGCGAGATTTGAAGTCAAGATTCAAGGGCTCTGCTCTCGGCTGGGTGTGGTCCTTGCTCGTCCCACTCGCCCAGTTGGCAATTTATACGCTGGTCTTTAGTTTCATCTTTAGGGCCACTCCGCCCGACATGGGATATGGTCGCGCAGGAATCTTCGTTCTATTCTTGTTCTGCGGTCTGACCTTCTGGACCTTCTTCTCCGGTTCGATCACCAGTGGAATGGGCGAGTTGATGTCCGCAGGTTCGATCCTGCAAAAGGTCTACTTTCCTGCGTACACGCCCGTACTTGGGTCGGTGTGGGCTGTTGGAACGCAGTCCCTAATCGAGGTTGGCATCCTCGCAGTGGTAATGCTGTTCCTCGGTAATGTGGGGTGGAGCTGGTTATTGATTCCGTTCTGGATGATCTTGACGGTTGTGTTCACGAGCGCCATTGCAGTTTCGATCGCCATCATGAACGTCTACTATCGCGACCTGTCACACCTAACTTCCATCGTGCTTCAACTATTCTTTTACCTGACTCCGATCATCTATCCGATGTCTCTGGTGGAAAAAGTTGATCCACTCTTTGGGAGATTTGTATTGGCAGATCTGCTTTATCTCAACCCCCTTACCAGCTTTGTGCAGTTGTTTCGATCACTCATTTATGAGTTGAGCTTTGGGACGCCACTTCAATGGGGGTCCACGCTAATCTGGACGATGCTCGCGGTCGCGTTAGCGGTGTTTATAAGTCGTCGTCGTGGTGCAGACCTGGGAGAGAACATATGAGCGATTGGGCCATCCAGGTTGATCATGTATCCAAGCAGTTTCGGTTTCGTGAGGAACGTAGGAACTCTGTGAAAGAGATCTTCGTGAAGGGCAAGGGCGGCGAAAAGCGGACCTTCCTGGCGGTTGATGATGTTTCGTTTGACGTCGCCCAGGGCAAGACTTTCGGCCTGGTGGGACATAACGGTTCGGGTAAGTCGACAATGTTGAAGATGCTCGCTGGAGTCTACCGGCCGACTTCGGGCAACATCGCTGTACGGGGTAAGGTCTCCGCGCTTATTGAGCTTGGGGCTGGCTTCCACGGAGAGTTAACCGGGCGGGAGAACATCGGCCTCAACGGAACCATTCTCGGCATGTCAAAAAAGCAAATCGACGAATCCATCGACGAAATAATCGATTTTGCTGACATTGGCGAGTTCATCGATGTTCCGGTAAAGACCTACAGCTCCGGAATGTATGTCCGCCTTGGATTCGCTATCGCCGTTGTCATGAATCCTGAAGTACTGATAGTCGACGAGATCATTGCGGTTGGTGACGAGCAGTTCCAACGTAAATGCTTTGATTACCTCTACCGGCTGCGCCGTGACGGTAGCACTATTGCTTTGGTTACACATGCTTTGGGGTTGGCACGTGACCTTTGTGACGAAGGTGTGTGGATGAATCATGGCAAAGCGCAGGTGATCGGACCAATCGGTGAAGTTATTGACTCATATGTCGCGGAAGTGAATAGACAAGAGCGAGAAGAGCTCGAAACTTCAGAACCAGAGGACGAGGTCATTGTCGGACGACAGGGTTCGGGTGAAGTCAGGGCCACACGAGTCGAAATGCTCGAGATGAATGGGGAGCGGGCTCTCACCCTGACTCCCGGGCAGGACTACATTGCGCGAGTTCATATTGATGCGAAGACAGACGTGGGCGAGGTAGTTGTAGGACTCGGATTCAGTCTAGAAAACGGATTCATGATCGTCGGGCCAAACTCAGGTCAGGAACACCGAGAATACGACTTACCGCGAGGAGAGAGCTTCGTGGATTTCCTAATTCCATCACTATTCCTGCGAGATGGAATCTACTGGATAACTACGTCGTTGGCGAGTAAAGGCCACACGTGGGACTTCGTTGATAGGGGATGGAAGACAGTAGTGCGTCCCGACGAGAATACTGATGAAGCGGGCCCAGTCCGCCTAATCGGTCGGTGGTCTAACCAGCCAAGCCAATCGCTCGTCCAGGAAGGACGGTGATCCCCATTATCGAAGATATTAATGAGAACTCCGAGAGTGTTGATGATGAGCTTCGACGACTACGTGCTGCAGTTGAGAACTCCAATCTGAGAGCGGATTTCTTTGCAGATCAACTGAGCGACGTGCTCTCTGAGAATGAGGCGTTGCGGGAACGGCTCATCACTAATCAGAATCAAATGCGAATAATGAGGCATTCTGTTGTGTGGCGTGCTGGAGGCGTCTTCCGAAAGTCGAAACGACTGGCTGGGGTTGTCGTCCGGAACGTGATAGGAATGATTCGGACGTGAGTCGCAGTGCTAAATCAGGTCTGATCAGAGACCTATTTGCGGATCCATATAAGAGTGAACCCCGCGTTATTGACACGTCTGGCGCGGTGCTCTGTTTGGAGCAGGGGAGTAGGGAATGGCTCGATCATGATCGAGTCGCAGTCGTGTCTTCTTGGTCCCCGACTAACGTCATGTCACGCTCGTTCTCGGAGTATTTGAAGATGCTTACTGAGGGAGATTATGTCCCTTTTGTTGTAAGCACGACCATTTCTCGGGATCCGTTGGAGTGGCCGTTCGGGTTACCGGAGAACGCGGTTGTGGTTCGACGGGACAACATCGGGTACGATTTCGGATCGTACGCCGCGGCGTTAAACGCTGCACCCCTATTGCGAGATATCGACCACCTGCTCTTAACTAATGACTCGATGGTTGGTCCGTTTGCCCCGATAAACGAAATACTTGGGACTGCAGAATCATCAAATGCAGATATATGTGGACTCACGGAGTCCCTGCAGTATGTTCATCACCCGCAGAGCTTTTTCCTGATGTTCAGGAAAGGGGTTCTAACGGAAGAGCCTATGCGACGTTTCTTTGATGAAGTCAGACAACAGGGCGAAAAAGTGGAGATTATCCAGGCATACGAACTGGGTCTCTCACGGCACTGTGCTCACGAGGGATACTCCTGGGAGTCGGTTGTGGGTTCACACAGAACCTCGGTGGGTGCTGAGAACCCAACTCTCTACGGGTGGGAGTCACTGTTGGATGCGGGCGTGCCGTTCGTCAAGCGAAACATCCTTTTGGACCCCACGCGCGTGAGCATAACCCGGGAAATGCCGCATGCGATTTGGCGGCGATACGGCCAGGATGTTCGAGACTGGCTCCCAGAGGGCTACCACCTCCCGGAAGAGTTACAACTATCAGCAGACGAGGCAATCCGATGAAACTTCCGAATCTATCTGACCTCTCTAGGACAAAGGTCGAACAGAAACTAGCACACGAAACTCGGAAAGCTGTGACTTCAGTCCGGTCACTCCTGAATCGCAGTGGTGCAGATGGATTTGACATCCAACCGTGTTCTTACCGCCAATGGCTTGACCGGACGAATGGGCGTTACGAAGTGGACTTTCCTCCCGAGTGGAAGAAGCTTGATCTACCGTTTGACGGGTCAGACTCGCGAGTTGCTGTCGTTATTCATGTCTATTACTCCGATCTTGTTACCGAATTAGCAGAGTCACTGAAGAACATTCCAGTGCCCTGCGACGTTTACGTGACAAACGCAAGCGATCAAGAGATCTCCTCGGACGTGTTCGCAGTTGGAAACGTTCAGAACTCGGTTGTCATTCCAATCAAGAATCATGGACGTGATATTGCCCCACTGGTCTATCTCGCAAATGCGGGTTACCTGGATCCTTACGATTTGATCCTGAAGGTTCATACTAAGAAGTCTCCGTGGCGTGAAGCTCATCAAGAACTTTCCGGATCCGGTGACGATTGGCGGGATAATATTCTTGGCTCGCTGGTCGGAAGCCCGAGCCAGGTTCAACGTATCCTTGATGAGTTCGCCTTGAACCCTCGACTTGGTGCTGTGGGAGCTCCGGATTCGATTGTTGGGAGCGAATTCTGGGGAGGCGACGAAGAACTGGTTGGCGAACTAGGTAAACGACTCGGTCTCCGGTTCAACCACGAGGATCTGGAGTTCATATCGGGCTCCATGTACTGGATTCGAGGTTTCCTGCTTCAGGGACTCAGATCCTTGTGCATGCACTATTTTGACTTCCATGAGGAAGAGGGACAGATCGATGGGACGACGGCTCACGCGGTTGAGCGCCTCATCGGACTCTTGACGAAAGAGGCTGGGCTTCTCTCTATTGAGACGTCGGACTTTGAGGGCGAAGCCGACAACAAACGATCGATCCCCGATGCTTGGCACCGCTTTCTTCCCACAGCCAAGCTAATACCGGCTGCTCAGTACATTCCCTTCTACCTGCCACAATTTCATCCGAGTGATGTTAATGATCGATGGTGGGGGAAGGGGTTTACCGAGTGGTCAAACGTCACCCAAGCACGACCAGTATTTGAGGGTCAGGTTCAGCCGTTGATTGCCGGAGAACTCGGCTTCTATGACCTGCGCCTGGATAGCGTCAGGGAACGTCAGCTTGAGCTGGAGCAGTACTCCGGTGTAGCGGGACTGATGTACTACTACTACTGGTTCTCTGGCGAGCGAGTGCTGAACCTACCGATCGAGCGGTTGCAACAGCAGCAAATTGACCAACCGTTCTGCCTGATGTGGGCGAATGAAAACTGGACAAGGGCATGGGACGGTAATGAGACCGATGTCTTGCTGAGCCAAAGCTATGATGAAGTCCCGGCTGAACTGTTCATTAATGACATTCTTGAGTTCCTCCTTGATCCGAGATATATGCGCGTTAATGGAGCTGCAATCTTGGCTGTATACCGCCCTAGACAGATGGGGAATTTTGCTGAGGTGGCGAGGATCTGGAGGGAGAAAGCACGGGAAGCCGGTGCGGGCGAATTACTCTTGCTGAGTGTTGATGTAACGAAGAACTTCGACGGTATCGAGCCTGACGAACTCTCGAAGTACGGGTTGGATGGGCATCTGGGATTCCCTCCGCATGGAGTCGAGTGGCCGCGAGCGACCAGGGAAGAAGCTAGACCGATTCACCCGTTTGTTGGACACCTCATGTCATATCGTCGGTTCTCTCACTTGGCGGTTGCACAAGCACTTCATATCGACTCGTCCGGATACCCAGGTGTCATGGTGAACTTCGATAACACGTCGAGAAAGAAATGGAGGGCCGACGTCTGGTACGGGTCGAATCCCTACACATTCCACAAATGGCTACTTGATGTGACAGAGTCGCTTATGAATCGCACTCCCGATCAGCGGATCGTGTTCATTAATGCCTGGAACGAGTGGGCTGAGTCTGCGGTACTGGAGCCCACCGCCCGTTGGGGAATGACCTATCTGCAGGCGGTTCGCAACGTAGCTTTCTCATAGGCTTCAACAATAGGCAATATGATCACGGCAGTACCAAAAGTGGGCAACTTCGATCCTCAGCCGAGGACTGTTTCGAAATCTGCGCGTCGCTCTGATATTCAAGGACTTCGCGCAATCTTGATGGCGCAGGTTCTCCTGTATCACGCATGGCGGATTGGTTCGCCTATCGGCGTTGATTCCTTCATTATGGTTTCGGCTTACCTGATGACGTCATCATTCTTACGGCGCACTGAAGCTGGGAAGATGCCGTTCTTTGTTGAGCGCTGGGGCAACACTTTCAAGCGGCTACTTCCCCCGCTTGTCGTTGTGGTGTTGACGACGCTCGGTGCGTCACTACTGATCTTGCCAGCGGATCGCTGGCGCGAGATCACGATCCAGTCCTTTGCCTCTGTTACCTATTGGGAAAACTGGCGTCTAGCGGCCGTGTCAGCGGACTACTATGCGGATGATCATGCTCTTTCGAGTCCATTGCAGCATTTGTGGTCGATGTCGATGCAGGGGCAGATATTTCTACTGTGGCCCTTGCTAATGACGATCTGCGTAGTTCTTGCGCGAAAGCTGAAAACGAGTCCTCGTGGCCTGGTGGTGGCGGCATTTGGAATTCTTGCTGCGCTCTCGTTGCTATGGCTGATATTCTTTTCGCCGGACAACGCATCGATCTACTTCGATACACGTTCGCGTATCTGGGAGTTCGCCCTAGGGTCGATGATCGCCGCACTGTCTCCATGGCTTCGGTTGCCGCGACATTTGACGCGTGCGTTAGTACTTGTCGCTTTCACCGTGTTGGTGGTCTACTGCCTAGTGTCAATCGGCACGTATCCAGGGCCGATGGCAGCAGTACCGATGCTTGCGGTGAGCACGATCCTGCTCTTCAACCCTGCTGCGCCGAATGACGCTGTGGGAAGGACTCTTTCCTGGAGGCCGTTGGTCGCGTTGGGAGACATCTCCTACGCCGTGTATTTGGTGCACTGGCCAATCTTCGTCCTGTATCTGGCGTATGCGGAGAAGGCGCAGTTGGGTATTCGGTCTGGTCTCTTCTTGATTGCTGTGTCGATTCTCCTTGGTTGGCTCTTAACCATGCTTGTTGACGATCCTCTTCGTAAACTGCCTTGGTCGTATCGCTCGGTAGGGAACAAATACAAAATGATCGTGATCTGGTTGGCTATCGGTTTGATCCCCGTGTTTGGTGTGTATCAGTGGATCGATATCAAGACTTCCGAGTTCCGAATGGACGTCGAGGTTGTGACGGGGCCGGATCTAGAGACACCTCAGGGTAACGAGTCTCTTACCGACCAGATTCCCGTCGCAGGACCCGGATCCGACCGTCACCCCGGTGCCCGTGTGTTGCTCGGCGGCGCGAAATCGAATTTCAAAGGAATCGAGCCGATTCCAGATGCATTAGTGGCTTCAGACATGTCTCAGTACAGCGGAGAATGTCCACCGAACGCAACACGTATTCTCGGTGAAGATAATGCACGGTTCTGCAGCATATATGGCGACCCGTCTACTGCGGATAAGAAAGTACTGATAGCGGGCAATAGTCACGCCCAACAGCTTCTCATGTGGCAGGTTCCGCCATTTGTCGAAGCCCAGCATGGGGCCGCGGTCGCGATGCTACGTGGTGGGTGCGCGTGGACAATGCCCGGGTACTTCGATGACGCTTGTTCGGATCAGAATCAAGCCATCCTTGATTACGTAGATGTCTACCAGCCGGATTACGCCTTTATGGTGGTCAGCTTCTCGCATCCTGGGTCGCCAGAGGAAACGTTGGTCACGGGTGTGGCGGAACTCATCGAGGAACTGACAAGTAGAGGAATCACCGTCATAGGGGTTTCCGACACGCTCAGGGCAACGGAAGACCTGTTCGAGTGTTCTGATGAGCGACCTGACGATGCGCCATTCGGTGGATGTTTGCTTGCTGAGGACGAGAACTTCTCTAATGAGTCAGATGTTGCTCAACTTTTCGATATCGACGGATTTCACTATATAGACATGCGTGATGCGTACTGTGTTGACGGGGTGTGTCCCACGATTATTGGCAACATAATAGTTTATTTCGATAGTAATCATGTAACCACGGCATATTCGCGTAGTGTTGCCCCGTTCTTCTCCCAGCGTGTGCTAGACGCAATCAACACGATCGACTAGTAAGTTCGAGCCAAGGCTGTGGGCGTCTGAAGTAACATGAGGAAGTCATAGGGCTTGTCGCACGAGGGGGAGTAATGAAAGGCATCATTCTGGCGGGTGGTTCAGGAACTCGTCTTCACCCGCTGACTCTTGGTACATCGAAGCAACTCATGCCGGTTTATGACAAGCCAATGATCTACTACCCGCTGACGACCCTTATGTTGGCTGGTATTAGTGAGATCCTAGTGATTACGACTCCGCATGATGCGCCCGGCTTCGAACGCCTCCTAAGCGACGGGTCTCAGTACGGAGTGCAGATTTGCTATGCACAGCAAGCCGTCCCAAATGGGCTGGCACAGGCTTTCGTCATCGGTGAAGAGTTCATTGACGATGACAAGGTCGCGTTGGTTCTCGGCGACAACTTGTTCTACGGGCCTGGAATGGGAACGCGTTTGTCTAGCCTAAGTGATATCGATGGCGCAGCCGTTTTCGCCTATCACGTTGCAAATCCTCGCGAGTATGGAGTTGTTGAGTTCGATGCGGACTTCAAGGCTCTGTCTCTTGAGGAGAAGCCACAGAGTCCGCGTTCAAACTACGCGGTTCCAGGGCTTTATTTCTACGACAACTCGGTTGTGGAGATCGCCAAGAATCTAAAGCCGTCCGCTCGGGGGGAGTACGAGATCACCGACGTTAACAAGAAGTACCTCGCAGACGGCAGGCTTCAAGTCTCTGTACTGCCACGAGGTACCGCATGGCTAGATACAGGGTCATTCAATGACTTGGCTGATGCCGCTGTGTTCGTTAGAACGGTCCAGGATCGCCAGGGAATGAAAATCGGGTCCCCTGAGGAAGTCGGCTGGAGAAAAGGGTTCCTCAGTGATCACGAACTGAGAGAGGTCGCCGAACCACTCAGGAAATCCGGATATGGCGAGTATCTGATTTCTCTACTCGACGAAGGCCAAGAGTAGGAAGTGGGCGATAGAGTCTTGGGGGACGAGCGTCTCCTGGTAATAATCCCCGCCTGGAACGAGGGAGATGTTATCGGGAGTGTGCTCGACGAACTTAAGGATGTCGCACCAGATTACGATGTCCTTGTCGTCTCGGATGGTTCTACAGATGACACTGTAAAGCAGGCCTATGATCGCGACGTTATAGTGCTGGAGTTGCCTCTGAACCTTGGCGTCGGTGGAGCAATGAGGACCGGTTACCTCTACGCTAGGCGTCACGGCTACGACTGGGCGGCTCAGCTAGACGCAGACGGGCAACATGATCCCGAGGACCTTGATGCGCTCCTGGAAGAGGCTCGTGCGTCGGGTTCTGACGTTGTAATCGGGGCGCGCTTTGCCGGTAAAGGTGATTACAAGGCTCGGGGTCCTCGGAAGTGGGCTATGGGTGTCATGTCGGCTGTCCTTTCACCAATAGTCGGGGCCAGGCTTACTGATACGACTTCTGGGTTCAAGCTGAGCTCGCGTCGCGCGATAGATCTGTTTTCATGTGAGTACCCAGCCGAGTATCTCGGGGATACCATCGGCGCATTGGCGCTGATCGCCCGTGAGGGACTAAAGGTCACTCAGGTCCCGGTGGAGATGCGGCCGCGTCTCGGTGGAGAGCCGTCACACGGAGCATTGCAGTCCACGAGATTCCTTTTTCGGGCATGGTTCGCACTTTCAATTGCACTGACACGGCGAAGCAAGAATCGGAAGAAGAAGGAGACTGCCCGTGTCTAGCGCTAGCTACGCTTTCGGCATTACGTTTTCCCTTGTTGTATTTGGGGTTATTTTCTGGAATCTGCGTTCGGGGCGGATGAAAGAACGCTACGCATACTGGTGGATTATCATTGGGCTCGCGGTCGTCGTCATATCAGTGTTTCCTGGTCTTCTTAAGTGGATAAGTACCCGAGTCGGCGTTGAGGTTCCGTTTAACCTAGGCCTATTCGCCGGGGGTATTGTCCTATTGCTGATGACGCTCCAGTATTCCGTTGATCTTTCACGGGCTGATGACAAACAGAGGCGGCTCGCTGAGGAGATAGCACTGTTATCAGAGAGAGTCCGAAAGCTCGAACGACAAGTGAATTGCCTCGAAGAAAAGCCGGAAAAGGGAGATGCCAGCAATGGCTGAACTTGCAATCTATGAGGATCGCCGGGACATGGGTCCCTGGGTCAGACGTCTGCTCGCAGTGGTCGGTATGCTAGGTGTCTTCTTGGGATTCCTGGCCTGGGCTGTTTCCTCACCCGCAGGGTCATCTCCCGACGAGGACTATCACATGGGAAGCATATGGTGTCCCTCTCCCGTGGGGAAGTCGGGCTGTGTCTACAACGTGGATGATCCTAAGGGTCCATCCGTGGCGGTCCCAGAAACGGTATTCGGTGCGTCTGCATGTACCGCCTTTGATCCGACGCTCACTGGTGCATGTGTTGATCAGTTGTCTGACGACAAGTTGGTTTCGGGATATAGATTTGACGACGGCGCCTACCCGTTTGGGTACTACCAGTTCCAGCACTTGTTTGTGGGGCACGATGTTGAGAGATCCGTGTTTGGAATGCGAGTTGCGAACATCGTTATTGGTTTGGGAGCTATCACGCTTGTCTGGGTTTTTTCGAGTGCTGCAATGCGAAGAAATGGCCTTGTAGCGGCTCTGGTTGCCTGGGTACCGATGGGAATTTACTACATAGCATCGATTAACCCGTCTAGCTGGGCGATAACTGGATTGTTCATCTACACCCTTGCGCTGCTCTCCGCTTCTATGTCTGAGGGATGGAGACGATGGGTTCTTCTGGTCCTGGCAACGGTCGGGGTGGTTCTGGCTGTGACTAGTCGGGGGGATTCGGCTTTCTATGTGTTTGTCGTGTCAGTCGCAATCTGGATGATCATTCCGCTCGGGAAGAAAAGAGCTCCAGAGGTCATCCTTTCAGTTACTGCATCACTCGTTGGACTCGCCGTTCTTTTATCTACGGGACAGGCTGACAACCTAACGTCGTCGGCTGATTGGCCCGTGGCTGAGAACATGGGGATGGTTCACGTCTTTCTTGCAAACGTCTTATCGATTCCGGAGTTCGCGGCTAATTTCTGGGGTCTGGCTTGGGGGCCCGGCTGGCTGGATACCCCGATTCTGGGGTGGACCTCTTTGACGATGCTATTCGTCGCTGGAGGAGTCTTCTTTATTGGGGCAAAACAGATGTATCCGAGAAAGGTGCTCGCTTCGCTGGTCGCTCTTGGCGGCTTGCTTGGAATCCCGGCAGTATCGATGACCCTTAGGCACGTCCAGCCACTATCGCTGTATCAGGCGAGGTATATGCTCCCCCTTCTGGCAGTCTTTTTCCTGATTTGGTTGCTTCGCCGTGATGGGGGGACGTTTTTCCCAAATGGGCCAAGACTCTGGCTTGTTGTCTCACTCGCGTCCGTCGCGAACTTCTTTGGCCTTCGACAGCTAATGTTGCGGTACACGGTCGGTATCGATGCCAATCCGTTGAATGGCCTGGTTAAGTTTTTCGGAGTCGAGTGGTGGCCATGGAGTATTGCTCCCGAGGTCGTGCTCTGGGGCGGCTCGATCGCGTTTGCTGTGGGAATTGTCTTTGTGATCCTTTCGATCAATCCAGAAAGAGCAGACAAGAGACTTGAGATCTGAGGACTCGGCTTTCGCGTGGAGGGATAGTCTCAGGCCGGGCGCCCGTACTGCGGTGGCGAGCATAGGGTTGGTTCTTGTTTTTTTGGGTTTTGCCAGTTGGGCAGTTTCGTCTCCTCTCGGGTCATCGCCTGACGAGGACTATCACATGGGGAGCATTTGGTGCCCGCGATCACTTGGTGGGTCTAGTTGTCCGATTTCAGTTGAGTCCGACGGAACAGCGTTCGTCGAGGTTCCAGAGTCGGTTTTGCTTTCGGCGCAGTGTCATGCGTTCAAACCCGAGGCTAATGCGTCGTGTACTGAGGAATACTCTGACGAAGCTCTAGGGCTGACGAGCAGATTTGATCAGGGTGGTTATCCATTCGGCTATTACCAGTTCCAGCATCTGTTCGTGGGCGAAGACGTGTACATGTCTGTGGTGTGGATGCGTCTTGGAAACATAGCTCTCGGAATCGGCGGTGTCGCGGGGGCAACGGCACTATCCTCGTCGTGGATGAGAAGGAACATCCTCGTCTCGGCATTGGTCGCATGGGTTCCTATGGGTGTCTACTACATTTCCTCTATCAACCCCTCTAGTTGGGCAATAACGGGGGTTTTCCTGTATGCAGTAGGAGTTATATCTGCTTTGAACAGACTCGACTGGAGACGGTGGTGCCTGTTGGCAATCGCGGCGCTAGGTGCGCTAATGGCTATGGTCAGCAGAGGAGACTCCGCCTTCTACATTCTCGTCGTGTCGCTGGCGATGTGGTTTGTTCTCCCATTTACGAAAACAAGAAGGCCAGAACTGGTCTTCACAGCAGTCGCTTCGGTTCTTGGAATTCTTGCTTTATTATCGACGGGCCAAGCGGGGCAGATGACATCTGATGGCGGCTGGCCGACAGACATGGACCTAAGCTACTTGACGCTTCTCAAGCTCAATCTCGTCGCTATACCTGAGTTTGTTGCGGGGTTGTGGGGCCTCAACTGGGGTCCGGGTTGGTTCGATGTCCCGTTGTCAGGTTGGACGACCATCGTGATGCTCGTCGTGGCGGGTGGCGTGTTTCTTATTGCTGCAGGTGATCTCTATCCGAGAAAAGTACTGGCGGCACTTGTACTTGCCGGAGCTATCGTTGGCATACCCGTTGTCAACATGGTCGTCCGGCACGTTCGTTTTCTGTACCTGTATCAGCCTAGATATCTTCTTCCATTGTTGGGAGTTTTGGTCTTGGTCTGGCTACTAAGTAGACAGCGTCGCTCATACTTTGGATTTGGACCCCGGCTTTGGATCATCGTCGCAATGGTCTCCGTCGCGAATCTCTTCGCGCTAGAGCGTGTTCAAAAGCGGTACATCTTTGGCTACAACGGGGTAGCTTCTGATGCGCTGACAATTTCAAGAGGGATTGGATGGTGGCCTTGGCCCATTCCTCATGAGATTGTGCTTTGGGGTGGGTCAGCGGCATTTGCGCTTGGGATGGTGGCGCTGTTTGTCTCCATTTCGAATGAGAGGCTGGCGAGTTTGGTTGAGACAGGCAACGATCGCTAGTTCGCAGAGACCCGCCAACTTGAGCGACACACGATGTGGATAATACCGATCTTGTTCAAAATAATAGATTGTACGTGTATATTCGAACATGTTTGAATCTTGACGCTAACTGAACGGATTATCTTGTGGCCCTTTCCCAGAACCAGTTTGACGTGTTGTTTGCTCTTCACCGACTAGGACAACAGACCCAGCGTGAACTAGGGGAGACGACCGGTCTTGGCTTAGGAACTGTTAACACGACTGTCCGGGAATGCTCGGCACTTGGATACATTGAGCAGCGAGAACTCACTGATTCGGGACTCAGGGCACTCGAACCATACAGAGTAGATAACGCGGTGATTATGGCGGCTGGCCTGTCGCAGAGATTCGCACCTATCTCGTATGAGAAACCAAAGGGGCTGCTCCAGGTTCACGGTGAAGTCTTAATCGAACGCGAGATTCGTCAGTTACAGGAAGCTGGCGTTCGTGACATAACCGTAGTTGTTGGTTACAAGAAGGAGATGTTCTTCTACCTTGCTAACAAATTCGAAGTGAACATCGTCGTAAATGAGGAGTATGCGACCAGGAACAACAACAGCACGCTCTGGGTTGTTCGCAACAAGCTTGCCAACACTTACATCTGTTGCTCGGACAACTATTTTGCTGAGACCCCATTCGAGAGTCACGTTTACAAGGCATATTATGCGGCCGAGTTTTCCGAGGGGGAGACCGACGAATGGTGCATTGAGACTGGTCCGGGTGGTCGGATTACCGGGCTCGAGATTGGTGGTGTCGATAGTTGGGTCATGGCTGGTCACGCGTATTTTGACCGCAGGTTCTCCGAGAACTTCCGCAGGATTCTGGAAGAGGTATACGCCCGCCCTGAGACGGCGAGCAAGTACTGGGAAGATATCTACGCTGATCACCTGAGTGAATTGAACATGGTGATCCGCAAGTACCCGGAGGGATTCATAAATGAGTTTGACTCCTTGGACCAGCTGCAGGACTTCGATCCGGACTTTATTGAGAACGTTGACTCTAGAGCCTTCGACAATATTGTCGAAACCCTGGAGACAAGTAGAAGCGAAATCAAGGATTTCTATCCTCTAAAGCAAGGAATAACGAATCTCTCTTGCCACTTCACTGTTGGGGACGCGGAGTACGTGTATCGCCATCCCGGAGTTGGAACTGAGAACATGATCAACAGGGAGGCGGAGGTCGCGGGACTGTCCCTCGCACGTGACCTAGGCTTGGACTCAACGTTCCTTGACGCTGATCCGAGCAACGGTTGGAAGATATCGCGCTTCATTCCAAACTGTCGGAACCTTGATCTTGACGATCCGGAGGAACTCCAAAAAGCGATGGTCATGGGCCGAGAACTCCATCGTTCGGGAGCGACTATGGACCGTGAGTTTGACTATCTACAAGAAGGACTCAAGTACGAGGCGCTTCTTAAGCGGTTCGGCCCAATTGAAGTTCCAGGATACTTCGAGTTGCGAGAGAAGGTGATGCGTCTCAAGCAGTTCTCAGATTTGGATGGCTTCCCTACTGTTCCCAGCCATAACGACTTCTGCGATATCAACTTCCTGGTTGAAGAGGACGGAAGCATGCACCTAATCGACTGGGAGTACGCCGGAATGTCCGACGAAGGCAACGACTTTGGAACGTTCGTTGTCCAATCGCAACTGACAGATGAGCAGGCAGAGTCTGCGCTCGAATACTACTTTGGTCAAGCACCAACAGAGCTTGAGCGTCGCAACTTCTGGGCTCACGTCGTGTTTGCAGGATGGTGTTGGTACATCTGGTCTTTGGCAAAAGAAGCCGAGGGCGACAATGTCGGCGAATGGCTCTATATCTACTATCGACGAGCAGTAGACAACATTGATGAACTGCTTACCGAGTATGCAGTCAACGCTCAAAGCTAGATCCCAAAACGGAGAATGTAGGAGAAATCGATGAAGTATGGACTAATCAGCGGTGCGACCTGGGGCCTTGACACGGTCATCCTGGGAATTGCCTTGGTCTTCTTTTCCCTTGTCTCAGGCCAAGATGCTTCCTTAGCATTTGCCGGTCTGCACGACATTCTGGCCGCAGTGATCCTTCTTGTCTATATGGGTGTTCGCGGCAGGCTCCGTTCCACATGGGCAGCGCTGGGCACACGTTCAGGCAAGGCCGTCATGGGTGCCGCACTGCTTGGAGGGCCCGTCGGCATGAGCGGATATGTCGTTGCCATCAACAACATCGGTCCGGGATACACTGCGATTATCTCTACCTTTTATCCCGCAGTCGGGACGCTACTCGCCTTCCTGTTCCTCAAGGAACGAATGAGTCCTCGTCAGATATTCGCTCTCCTTGTTGCCCTCGCGGGCATCATAGTCATGGGTTTCTCGTCAATGTCGGCGGATGTTCCCGGAGTCGCGTGGATTGGAGTTCTTGCTGCGTTACTGTGTGTTTTTGGTTGGGGGTCTGAGGCTGTCATACTCGCTTGGGGAATGAGGGACGACCTTGTAGATAATGAGACTGCTCTGCAGATCCGTGAGACCACGTCTGCCTTGGTTTACGCGGTATTGGTTCTTCCGCTCTTCGGAGTGGCTGGCATAGCCATCAAGGCCATTCCGACCGCGTCCTTTGGGGTTCTGGCTCTTGCGGCGATAGCTGGGGTGGTCAGCTATCTGTTCTATTACAAAGCAATCAACACGATCGGTGCCTCTCGTGGTATGGCGCTCAATATCTCCTATTCGGCGTGGGCAGTGTTGTTCTCAGCGGGCGCATTCCTACTGAATCCGACCTGGGGAAGCCTCCCTGGTTGGGTGGCGGTGATCTGCTGCGTCGTGATCCTCGTCGGCACAGTTCTGGCAGCCTCGACCAACTGGTCGGAACTCAATTTTCTTCGGAAACCTAAGACGATGGCCCAGACCTAATGAGCCCCTCCGAGATCCGTATCTTGATCGGTTGTCTCTGCGTCGATGGGCGTGTCCTTCGGTGCGGTGCGAAGTACGCGGACGAGTGAGAACAGCATGACGAGCCCACCGATGAGGTAGGCGGAGATAGCCGCGAAGCTAACGCCGTTCATGCTCCAATGGGCAATAAAGAAGTAGGCCGCTGGAATGGATATGACGAGCGCGACAATATTTCCTGCCACTTCTCCACGGAATGATCGCAGAGCGATCAAGAGACTACTTATGAACCAAACATAGCCCGAAACTACGGTCAATATGATGATTGGTTGCATCAGGTAGAAGTACGGATCGATTGACTCGTCGAACATAGTACGCAGTAGCCAAGGTCCAAAGATCTCAAGGAGGATGCCGAATACCACGCCAATCACCGTTATGCCTCCGACGACCTTAAGGAGTAGGCGAGTTAGTTCCTTGGTGCGTCCGAGTGCGTAGTCCCGAGCAAACAGAGGCATCAGTGGGTTATAGATGTAGCCAGCTCCCATTTGGATGATGGCTGCCGGGGCGGCAACAGACACATAAATTCCGAGAACGTCCACGCCTTCTAGTGCAGCAAGGACTTGACGCGGAATAGCCGGCGCAGCCGCTGCAGCAATCGCTGAGATGACGATAGGTAAACAATAGACGAGGAGGTGCAGCGCCTTCTTTCGCTGGATACCGACGTGGATCGCGCCAAACCGTAGGGCCCGTGGAAGATCGAACATTACCCCAATTGCGGTTGTCACGATTGCCATGCTTACAAATGCCCACGATAGGCTCTCAGTCAGTCCGAATACTGTCGTGAAAGCCACTAGCGTTAGGCATCCCTGAAGCATTAGGGACTTCCCTATGTAGTCCATTCGCCCGTTTACCTGATCGAACGCATGCAAAACATCAATCATGAACGACAGAAGTCTAGTTAGGCAGTAAAGGAGGATCGGTACAAGTGCTTCGGGTGGACAAGTTAAGAATGCGTAGACAACCATACCTGCCATTGCGATTGCGGATGTTATAAGACGAAACGCGAAGTACTCTCCAACAGAGTTCTCTTTTTTCACATCCGAAATCTGAATGATCTTCATCCTGTAGTCAGCTACGGGTGCAAAGATGTTTGAAACGGCCATCGCCAACCCTAGGACCCCTGCCGCATCGTAGGTGCTGGATAGCTTGACAACCAGTACGGTCATGAACCATTGGCTACCGAGATAAACAAGGGACCCCGCCGAGTTCCAAAGCATGTTCGTCTTTATAGACAGTGGGGCGGGAACAGGAGTGCTCATCGGCTACCTGTTTGCGTAAATGCTAATGAGTTTGCTCGCGTCCCAATGATGAGAACGGCCCGTCGTCCCGTCGTCCCGTCTATGTGACGCACTCGAATCATGTTCCGTCCTTTAGTCTGTGACTGTACTCGACCTATTGTATGTACGCTGGGAAGCGTTAAACGGTGGCGTTAGCTACCCAGAATCAATCAAGTTGGTGGTGTATGTCGTCGAGATTAGACATGGATTCCGAGACTCTTTCTCAACTTCACAGTGCATTGGAACGGCTTCTCGGCGAGTTTCAGCGAGTCTGTGACCTTCTCGAACTGCCATATGTGGTCTACGGTGGGACGGCAATTGGAGCGATTAGACATCAGGGGTTCATTCCATGGGATGACGATGTCGACGTGTGTATGCTACGTTCCGATTACGAGCGCTTCCTGCTTGAGGCACCATCTTTGATCGGTCCTGAATACACTCTTGAGAATTCCAGGACTAATCCGGACTATCCGAACATGTTTACTAAGCTCAGTTTGAGGGGAACGGTTTTTGTTCCTGCGTTCATTGAGAAGAGTCCATACAAACCCATGGTGGCGCTGGATGTTTTTCCAGTTGATGAAGTGAGCCCCACCGAGGAGGGTTACAAAAAGCAACTGCGATCAGCGTGGCTGTGGGGGAGGATGCTATACATTCAAGGCACTCCCAAACCAGTTGTTCCACTTGACGGGTTCAAGAAGAGGCTAGCTCACTTGGCCACGGGTGCGGGGTACTGGGGCATGCGCTTATTTCGAGTGAAGCCTGCGGCACTCCAGAAGAAATGGGAGCGGGCTGCAAGACGATATGAGGGCTCAGGCTCTAGCCTCTACGCAGACTTCAGCGACGTTAATCCAAAGGCCTGGGAAGTGTCTGTGAGTGAGTTATATCCCGCGCAAGAAGCCCCATTTGAATCGCTAACAGTCAAGATCCCTGCGGAGTATGACAGGGTGCTGAGACGCGGCTACGGCGATTATATGGAGATGCCTCCGAAGGAAGACAGAAAGACTCATGTTCCCGTCGAGTTGAGTCTCGCTGGCTATGGTCGTCTTTCATAGGTGTCCGTGGTTCTCATGGAAGAAATGATGTGTAGCCGCCGCTCGGGGGACGTTCGATGAAGCTTGCGCTCGTCGTGGGTAGCTATCCTCCCAGAGTCGGGGGACTGGAACAGCATCTGGGAAACCTAGCTCAAGGACTCGCCGAGCTCGGAGTTGAGGTCACCGTATTCACAGTCGGTGATGAACCTGGTGCCCGGCTTGACGGCAAGGTGAAGGTACTAACGGCTAGGCGCTACTTCCCGGTCGCGGACATCATTAGCTTTCCGCCGCTTGGAGCCACGAGGAGGCTGGTTAAGGCCCTAAAAGAGGGTGGTTTCGATGCTGTTTCTACCCATACGCGCTTTTTTCCGACGAGTTTTGTGGGTTCTCGGGCTGCGAAGAAGGCCGGCATTCCAGTTGTTCACACGGAGCATGGCAGTGGTTTCGTTGCGAGTAAGTCACCGCTAATCTTTGCCGGAAGCCGCATGGTTGATCAGACGATGGGGCGCTACGTTCTCCGTTCTGCAGACCAAGTTCTGGGGGTTTCCGACGAGGCTCGGGGGTTTGCGACAACTCTTGGGGCAAAGAATGCCCGGACTTTCTATAATGCGATTCCCGCATACTTGCCCCCTGCGGAGGTGGCGCAGCGCCCGGAGCACATGGTCTTTGTTGGCCGCATGGTTCCGGGAAAAGGATGGGACACTTTTCTTCACGCAATAGCGAAGTTACGAGCCGAGGGGTACGAGGTTGACGGAGAACTGCTGGGTGATGGAGAGAGCCTTTCTGATGCGCACTCTTTGGCTCGTGAACTGGGACTAGAAGGTACCGTCGAGGTTCGAGGGCGCGTAGATGTACCTCAGGTCCGAGAGGCACTGGCGGGAGCCACCCTAGTAAACCCCACTGTTCTGTCCGAGGGTTTCCAGACCACGTTGTTGGAAGCGATTGCGGAGAAGGGGAGAGTCGTAACGTTCCCAGTTCCCGGAGCTCAGCTTCTAAGGGAACAAGGAGGTCCGGTGATAGTCACCGCCGACCAGAGTCTGGAGTCGTTGATCGAGTCCCTTCACAGCTTTCTCATGGCTCCGCCGCCACTGGCGCTGGATGGGTTTATCGATCAATGGACGTGGCCCTACAGGTCAGAGCAATATCTGGAGGTCCTCGACGAAGTCATCAACAAAGCGCGCTCGGAGTCCTGATCATCTGATTTGAAGGCGACCAGTGCGCCCTGTGACCCCGTCGCGAAGACCCCGTGCCATCAAGGGCAGCCTCTTTCCTCTTCCGGGTGCCAGCGCGTAAAAGCCCAGGTACTTGGTTAGGTAGGGGAGGTAGCCCAGCTTCCACTTCAGTGGCATGAATGGAGCCCGCATTAGGAGCAGAGTGTTGCGTACCATGTAATAGGCTCGAACAGGGGACTGGACGTGAATCTCCCTACCGCCGGGCAGACGCGTGGTCTCCTCGCCAAGTTCATGGATTAGACGAGCATCCCCACAGATCAGGATTCGGTAACCCATGTCTACTGCACGGAGGCACCAGGCCAGGTCCACATGGTCAATGAATAGTCCTTTGTTCATGGGACCAATGTTTAGCAACGCTTCTCGCGGGATCAAGCAGCCGGAGGCAAGGACGAACGGCACCTCGAGAACGTCTCCCTCAGCTGGGATCGCTCGGCGCTTCGGCCCCCAGTCAGTGAAGGAATAGACCAGTGCATCCTCTCTACTTCCGCGTTTATCGAGAGGGACCGGGCCGACTGCGGCGATGGGACGGGCATCGGGGAGAGCGGCTTGCTCTTCTAGGCAACGATGAAGTTGTTGGACCATGTCGAGGGTGGGGACGGAGTCTTGGTCGCTCAGCAGAACGTGGGTCGCATCGCCCATGAGGGCGCGCTCGATTCCTAAGTTCTGGGCGGCGGCGATACCAATGTTCTGATCGCAGCCGATGAAGGTGGCGTCGTATTCCTTGGCTAGGTCGTGGACTTCCATCTGATTCCTGGACCCGTTGTCAACGATAATTGCTGAGTCAACTTGGGGTCGAAGCGCCACGAGTAGCCGGTTGAGCTCAACCGGATCTGGATTGAATGTGATGATCACAGTCGTGACGCGAGAGCATTTCACTTGGTAACTCTATCGCTAGATATCATCGCGCTTCGGATCGCTTGAGTAGAGTTCACCAGATTCTAGGTTTGTAGCTTTCAGACTCCGAGGCCTGAGCATTTGACAGCATTTCATGTCAGCCATAGCCTGGCCTGAAATAGCACCTCAATGTGGAGGGAACAATGGGTTCATTACTATCACGGTCATTGTCGCTTGTTGCGGTTCTCACCATTGGAATCGCCCCAGTTACAGCACGGGCGTCGGCGGTGGACTTGGGTCAGGCAGGCGCAATGGAGCTGCGCGGAGCGTCGGTGTCCGCGCCGGAGCTACGGGTGAGCATCGAAAACCCCAGTGTTCTTAGTGGAGGAAGACTGGAGTTCAGCTGGGATATACAGGGGGGAGGAGATCCCCGAGTAACGGGGGCTGAAGTCTGCGCGGACGTTCCTAATCTCCATCAGGGCACCAAAGACAGATCTTGCAGGTTTTACGATGTGAGTGGCGGACGAGATGGCGCGGCAACGATTGACATATCGAGTCTGGCCCTCAAGTCCCAATTGAGTCTGAGCGTTATCGATGGTGACGTCGAGATTGCCACGGCGCCGAGCGCGTTCGAAACTCCCGATTTCAGTGGGTGGTCTTGGTTCATTGTTCCATCCACCGGTGGCGAAAGTATCGGGTATTTCGACAGAGGAACGGTGAAAACAGGGTGGTTCACGTGGGAGAAGAACTGGTACTTCTCAGACGCTAACGGGGCTCGTGAGCACGATAAGTGGATTAGGAGCGGGTCAGCCTGGTACTACCTGGGAGTTGACGGCGCAATGAAGACCGGCAGAACTGAACTCTCCGATGGAACCTACTATCTGAGCGCAAATGGCGTCATGCTCACGGGGTGGATCAATAGCGGAGGCCAATGGGTCTATGCCAACGCGAGCGGACGAGTCCAGACCGGGTGGAATGCGATAGGTGGCAAGTGGTATTTCATGGATCCTTCGGGGGTCATGCAGACCGGGTGGACTCAGGTCGGCAGCACTTGGTACTTCATGAACAGTAGCGGTGTCATGCAGACTGGGTGGCTACGTCAGGGAAGTGCTTGGTACTTCTTGAATAATGCCGGTGCCATGAGAACTGGATGGAATGCGATAGGTGGCAAGTGGTATTTCATGGATCCTTCGGGGGTTATGCAGACCGGTTGGACTCAGGTCGGCAGCACTTGGTACTCCATGAACAGTAGCGGTGTTATGCAGACTGGCTGGGTTAGTTCTAGTGGCTCCTGGTACTACATGAACTCCAGCGGTGTTATGCAGACTGGCTGGGTCAATACAGGCGGGGCTTGGTACTACATGAGTCCCGAAGGTCCTATGGTCACAGGCTCGTACTATGTGGATGGCGCAACCAACGCTTTCGCCAGCAATGGTCGCTGGCTTGGCGTGCAAGGATCTGCAGGCTCCGGTGGAACCGCGGCAACGTATAAGAACTGCACTGATGTTTGGAATAGATTAGGCAGGCCAATATATAGGGGTGAACCTGGATTTGAGAGTAGATTCGATGCTGACGGGGACGGAGTTGGGTGCGAGACCAGACCTCGCTGAGCGTAGGTCACCCTGCACTCTTCATGCACTGGCACTCTAACCTGGTTGAGATCGCCGGACATTCTTAGCGGACAGCGCTGGTAGTCCGACTTGTCGCATACGAACAAGAATCATAGGTTTAAACCTATGATTGAAGAAGGATGTGTCCAGCAGATAGAGGATCGGACGGCGCACATTGTTCGCGACCAACGGGCAATGATGCGACAGTTGATCCAGCTACGGAAGATGCATGGCCTGAGTCAGGGGCAAGTTGCGCAGAGGATGGGTGTATCCCAGCCGACCGTGGCTGGACTTGAACGCTATGATTCCAATCCGACGCTTTCAACGGTTCTCAGGTACACCGTGGCAGTGGAAGCGCGGATAGAGACGAAGGTGTCGGACGACTCGGATTCTGCCAATCGGTAGACTCGGTACCTGGATAGACTTACTCACGGTACCTTCCAACCAAGGAGAGCAAATGCGCATTGTGGTCACCGGCGGCGCCGGGTTCATCGGAGCCAACTTCGTCCACTACCTGCTGAAAGAGAAGCCCGACGTGGAGGTCCAGGTTCTTGACTCTTTCACCTATGCGGGCAACCCGGACTCCCTAACGGGCTTCACGCCGGAAGAAGAAGCCCGCCTCACTATCGTTGAAGGGGACATTACCGATCCTGAGGTAGTGGACGCAGTCGTCAAAGATGCAGACGCGATTGTTCACTTCGCGGCGGAATCCCACAATGACAACTCTCTAATGGGACCGGCAGCGTTCATCAACACGAACCTCGTCGGCACATTCACGTTGCTTGAGGCGGCACGGAAGCACGACACCCGTTTCCACCACGTGTCGACGGACGAGGTTTACGGCGATCTTCCCCTCGAAGGCGGCGATAAGTTCACTCCGGAGACGCCGTACAACCCATCGTCCCCGTATTCCGCTTCTAAGGCTGGCTCGGACTTGCTGGCCCGCGCATGGGTTCGTAGCTTCGGGCTGCGGGCAACGATCTCGAACTGCTCGAATAACTATGGTCCGTACCAGCACATTGAGAAGTTCATTCCGAGGATGATCACGAATCGTCTGGTGGGTATCCGGCCACGTCTCTATGGCGAGGGAGCCAACGTGCGGGACTGGATCCACGTTTGGGACCACAACCGGGCGGTGTGGGAGATCCTGGAGAAGGGGCGGATAGGGGAGACCTACCTGATCGGTGCGGATGGCGAGGAGACCAACAAAGAGGTCGTCCACATGCTCAACGAGATCATGGGGTATCCGGGGGATGACTACGACCTAGTGGCGGACCGTTCGGGTCATGATCTGCGCTACGCGATTGATGCTTCGAAGCTGCGTGACGAGTTGGGGTGGAAGCCGATCTTCAAGAACTTCCGTGAGGGGCTTGAGGAGACCGTGAAGTGGTACTCCGAGAACGAGGACTGGTGGAAGCCTCAGAAGGAAGCGGTCGAGGCAAAGTACGCGACCAAAGGCCAGTAGCCACCGAGGATCTCGTAATCACAGCATCTGTGCAGTCCGAGTGGGACCAAGGGGTACAGATGATGCTGAAAGATCTTCGCGTGAATGAACCGGACTGGCAAGCGGTTTTGGATTGTCGGTAGGTTATGATTTCGTTGCGTCCTTCTTGGGGGCTAGCCAGTTCTCTTACTGAGACCTCCGCTCCTCTTGCTGGAACGTGCGCTCCGACGCTTCTGGTGTCATTGTGGCCGCCTTTGGTTGCGTTGTGAGTCTCTTGTCAGTGAAACCGACCCTGATTCCCCGGATTCTGGCTCTGTGCTGCTGACTAGACGCTGCTACTGCAACCAAAGGCCGCCACAACGAAGCATTGCTGGTCACTCGCGCCTTGGAAATGCGCCTACCCGACTTCACCGCTACGGGAAGGACCAAACACAGCAGCTCCTGGCTCCTCTTTGTAGCCGAAGAAGACCGCCGTGGCTACATTCTCTTTTGAGATGCGCCATGACTCCTGCCTGGTAGACGGAGAGGTGGGCTGTGGGCGCTTCTTCTCTTGGGGTGGTGGAAAGGTAGCCGAAGCCGCCACTTCTTTGGACATGGTCTTGGAAAGAGAGCCGAAGTCGCCACTTCGCCACCGGGATCATGCGGATTCCGGAGTCGGAACTGGTGATCGCGGCTATGTTTCCTCTCGGGCCAGTTCCCAAATGGTGACAAAGGCTAGGCTTCCCAAGTTGTTGGTGAGAGCGTCTGTGGTTGTCCACAGAAGGCCGTGAACAGGGACGGGTATTGGGGGTTCTCCCCAACTGTGGATGGTGCCGGTTGCTGGAAGCGGCGCGAATTGCATGTATCACGGCATGCCAAATCAATCGATATATGAGTTTCCGAACTTATGTAATACAATTGTTTCTAGCTTCGCGAACAGTGGTCAAGCGACATGTTGATCCGAGTGCATAAGCGTGTGAATCGAATACATCCGGAGATCAAAGACGAAGACGCTATTGCGGCCCTTGATAACAGTATCCGCGCGGCGCCGAGGGAAGGAACAAGTTTTCCGCCTGAGTCGGTCGGAATCGGGATTGATATGAATGGGCGTCTGTTGCAATACGTTGCTGTGAACTTGAGCGGCGACGAATGGCTCATATTCCACGCGATGGCTGCAACGAGAAAAGTCCTGAACGAGCTCGGGATGGGGAGGTAGAAGATGGCGACCTATGTAGGCGCAAACGGTGCGAAGTTTGACGACGAGGACATTGAACGATGGGCGAAAGAAGCAGAGGACGACTTTTCTGGCTGGAGGTTTGGGAAGCCAGTTATGGGTCGCCCGGTAAGCGTTGGTTCGGATGCAAGGCCGATCACCGTTCGTCTTGACACCGATCGCCGCGCCAAGCTTGAGGAGGTAGCTCGTCAGCGCAAGATTTCGAACTCCCAACTAGTTCGCGACCTCATTGACGCGCTCTAGATGCTGGTTAGCTATCCAATCTTGCACCGTCGTCGCCGGTCGGTCTTTGGGGATAACCGCCTTGATTTCATTGATGCACTCGAGGATCCACGAGACTGGGCCTCTGGTGTTGCTTCGACGGTAAGCTTTCCTACTGTGTATGCGCGGTCCTTCGGTTGTTGGTAAGGAAATGCACGCGTGGATGGACCTAAGACAAACATATTCGGTCCCTCGACTGTTGGGCGAGAGGCTAGAGAGCCTTGGAATGGACGGTGGATAGTTGGTTGCAAATGAGCCCACGCAGCTGCCGGTCGTTCACGTCGCCATGGCCACCTACAACGGGCGCCGCTGGATCGAGCAGCAGGTGCGCTCTATCCTCGACCAGGAAGGCGTCCGGGTTACCCTCACTGTCTCCGACGACGGTTCCACCGACGGCACCGCCGAGTGGGTTTGCGACTTGACGCAGAAAGACAGCCGCGTGACACTGCTGCCTCCTCGCAGTGGCGAAGCAGGAGTCGGTGCTAACTTCCTTTACGCCCTTAACGGTCTGGGTGTGCAGCCAGGTGAGTACGCCGCGTTTGCCGACCAGGACGACATTTGGCGCCCGGGGAAGCTAGCCCATCAGGTCCAGTTTCTTAGAGAGACCGGCGCGAATGCGGTGTCCTCGAACGTCCTGTCCTTCAAACGGAATCCTGACGGCACGCTGAGCAAACACGTGATCCGCAAGGACCAACCTCAAACCAAGTGGGACTTTATTTTCGAGGCCCCCGGCCCCGGTTCCACTTTCTTGATGGACCATAGGTCGTGGAAGCTGATCACGGACCAGTATCGCCGCTTCGGCGCCGACGGAGTCTGGCTCCACGACTGGTACGTTTACGCTTTGGTTCGCGCCGCGGGTCTGAGTTGGGTGATTGACGCAGAGCCGCAGGTCGCCTACCGTCAGCACTCCGAGAATGCGCTCGGAGAACACAGCGGGAAAGAGGCGTTCCTCGCCCGCCTGCGGAACCTTCGCAGCGGCAAGTACCGTGACCAGTTCGTCCGGGTGGCACATGACTCGGCGCGCTTGGCGAACGAGGTCGGAGTCGATCCGGGGTGGCTGAACGAACTTGCTCAGTTGACCGCGTTGCTCGAGGACACTTCTCCCGCCGCTCGCGCGAAACTCTTCCTCCGGTTCCCGCAGATCCGCCGAGGCCGCATGGACGGTCTGGCACTCGGTGGGGCCTGCCTACTCGGGGTCTGGTAGTAGAAAGTCGGGGCGCTCGCGGTCGAGGATTTCCCGCGGGGTCCCTCAGACTTCGGGTCCGATCACGGTACGTCAGTCTTGCGCCGACCCGAAAGCGGTGCCGCTTGGTAGCAGGTAGTCCGGGCGTTCGCGGTCGAGGATTTCCTGCGGGGTGCCGTGCCCGGGAGCCCAAATCACCCTGGCGCCAGCCATCCACAGCCCCGCAAGTTGCGCGGTGAAAAGCACTGGGTCGAGCGTGTGAACGAGGACGCGCGCACCCTCCAGATCCACCGAACTCGCGCTGAGCGGCGATCCGGTCTGGGCGGGAGATTCCTGGGCTGACGAGGCGCCGGGGTGGAGACGGCCTTTCCCGTCGCCCACCGCAAAGAGCGATCCGACGTAGTCCAGGGAGCCAAGGGTCTCAATGGGGAGGGTCTGTTCCTCAGGCTTCGTCCACAGATTCGGAGGAACCCAATTAATTGGCTCAGACACCAGCTGAGTTCCAGGCCTCGCTGTCACCGGCTCTTCAACCCAATCGCCGTAGGTCATAACGTCAGCGATTCCATCAAGTAGTGTGCCGGATAGCTCGCCGGGCCAGGAGAGCGCGAGAGAATCGAGATTCTGGGCGACGAGGGCATCTGGTCCTCCCTCATCTGCCACCGCCTGGAGGAAACCAGAGTCAGCACTGACAACCAGGTCGACGTCGGCAGCAATTTGGGGCGTTTCTAGACGCATTCCCCTCATCCACGGAACGAGGAGCCAAAACGGGGTGCGCCAGTGCGGGGGAAGCGCGATGCAGAAGCGCTCGCCGCCGTATGGAAACTCCGACGCCATAAAGTTGTCAGTTTTAGCGATCCAGCGCCGCGCTACGGGGCCGGAGAGTTCGATTCGTTCCTCGCCGTTAAGAGTGAACCAAGTGAGGACCGGTTCTGAAACGTCGGTGATCCGCTTGGTGAGTCCGGCCGCGTTGAGTAGTTCCACCCATTCAGACTAGCGTTGCTGAGTGTGGAAAGCCTCATGAGCGACCGGCAATTCTATTTGCGGGATGCCTGGAACGACTCGCGCCACGCGGGTGCGACACGCTGATTTTCCTCGATGTCTTCGAAATCGGCTTGACAGAGGTCGAATCACACGGGTGTAATTAGGTGTCGAACGGACGCCGGGCGACGTAGCGAGGCGCAGGTTGCTACTTCCCATCAGTATTGGAGCCAGTATGTGGAACATATTCGGAGAGGGTGAGATCACGTTCACCCCGGACTCCGGATTGAGTCCAGCACTGGAGATCTTTGATGGTCCGCTAGCTTGGCAACACCAAGCCCTCTGTGCGCAGACTGACCCGGAAGCCTTCTTTCCTGAGAAGGGCGGGTCAACCAGGGAGGCGAAGAGCGTTTGTGCGGAGTGCGAAGTTCGCGCGGCATGTCTTGATTACGCCCTAGCAAACGATGAACGTTTCGGGATCTGGGGCGGCCTTTCCGAAAGGGAGCGGCGGAGACTACGTCGTTCCGCCTCCTAGGTTTTCTCTAACCGAGGTCCTGTGCCCGAACAATCGTCCAAGCAAAGCTCTGCTCAAGACGTCGACGCATCTGATGTGGTCGCGGTTGTCGTTGTTCGCGGCGACACCGAGAATCCCCGGGTTCCAACCGAGAAGGGCCTGAAGGCACTAGATTCTGTCCTTGCGCAGACCGCCGTTCCTGGAGTTGTGTTGCTGGTGCACGTCAGCCATGCACCGCCCGCCAAGCTCAGTTTCCCCCACGCTGACACGCTGATCGAGCAGGTCCATGCGCCAACAGCGACCAACCTGGGACAGGCAGTCGACGCCGCCCTTGAACATCCGGATGTTAAGACGATCCCCGGCGTGTCCAGGGCTCGGTGGATCTGGCTACTGCACGACGACATGATCGCCGAGCCGGAAGCTCTGGCGTGGCTACTGAGAACTGGACGTCCCTCCGGCAGCATCGCGGCCCTCGGTCCCAAGCAACTGGACTATGAGGATCCGACTCGACTGCTCGAACTGGGGGTTCGAGCAACGGGTAGCAGTCGACGGGTTGAGGACATTGAGGTCGACGAGATTGACCAGGGTCAGTATGACTCCCGCCAGGATGTACTCGCCGTGGGAACGGCCGGAATGCTGGTCCGTAAGCAGGTGTGGGACGAGGTCGGGGGACTTGACCCAGCCCTCGGTCCCTTCGGCGACGGCCTTGAATATGGGCGGCGTGTCCGTCGAGCCGGACACCGCGTCGTGGTCGCCCCCGATGCTCGGGTCTTGCACGAGCAGTCAGCCCGGACGCGCGAGCACGGCGGCAACGAGTCGTTCGAGGATCGCCGCACGGCTCAAATCTACAACTGGTGCCTGTCCGTTTCGCCCGTCGCCTTCCCCTTCCTTGCGTTATGGCTTCCGATTCTCACCGTTTTGCGCTCGGTCGGGCGATTACTAACCAGGCAACCGAAGTTGGCGTTAGCCGAGGTAAGCGCCTACTTCCGACTGGTTGGGATGTCCGGTTCGATCATGCGCGGACGCCGCAACATCGCTGAGGTTGCGAAGGTCCCTCGAAGCGCAGTTGCAGAGTTGGAGGCCAGCCCCGCCGACATCACCCGAGCTCGAAGGATGAAGAAGCGGGTCTCGGGCCAGGAACGCCTCAGTGCGACGGTGCTGGACCAAAGCGCACTAAATGCGCTGGATCAACACCGACTCAAGGCAGGCGTAACGTTGGGCGTCACCCTGCTTCTGGCAATGATTGCCTCAATCTTCATCTGGCGCTCCTACTTGAACGGCATTGAGGGCGGACTCTGGGGAGACCTCCCCACTTCTTGGCGCATGCTCTTGGACCAAGCAGTCAGTGGGTGGCAGATCTCAGGCGATGGAGCCACTGGGCCCGCCAGTCCGGTTCTGGTGCCGTTTGCACTTCTCAGTGCACCCTTCGCGTTGATTGGGATCAAGCCAATCACCATCGCGACACTCCTTCCGCTGTTCGCATTGCCGTTGGCGGCGTGCTCTGGCTGGCTTTTCTCTTCGACGTTGACCCACTCAATCCCGATCCGGCTAGCGGGCGCGCTTCTCTGGGCGGCCTCGCCCCCGCTAATGACTTCATTGGTACGAGGGGACCTTCCGACGACGCTTGCCCTCCTGCTGCTCCCGGTTGCCGGGGCGGGGCTGCTACGAGGCCTGGGTCCGTCTGCGCCCAGGCGGGTTAGGTCGGTGTCCGAGGTGGTCCTGGTTTCCCGAGCCGACAGGTTTGCCTGGCTTGGGGTTGCCGGTTTCGCAACACTATTTATTGGCGCGGTCTCGCCGGTGATGATCCTGGTGGTTCTAGTTGTCGGGATCCTGGTCGCAACGCTTGGCACCTCGATGTCCACGCTGGCTCGGGTACCGCTGTCGCCGGAAGTGGCTCTGGTCGTCGAGCAAGCCAAACCGAAGAGAAGCACCAAGTTCTGGGGCATCCTGGTCACCGCCGTACCATCGTTCGTCCTGGTCCTTCCGTCGCTCGCGGCCTATATGTCCTCGTTTGAGGCCACAGAGTTTGTGGTTTGGATGGTTGGAGCAACTCCTGCGGGTACAGAGGCCTCGACCTGGTGGCAGTTCCTGGCCGGCTACGAGTTGAATCCCATGGCGCTCGCGGCGGAACTCACCTCCGGGTGGTCGAACGTTTGGATGATTCTGGCGGTCACCTCCGGCTTGACCCTGTTGGTCTGGGCAGTCGTCTCGCTCGGTTATGCGCTACTGCACCAGCAGGGAATCCGATGGACTCCGGCATTTGCGTTCGCGGGCACCGTCGTCTTCTGGCTCGGTGCGATTGCAGTTGCCACGGCCAGCGATGGAGAACGAATCGCACCGGTCTTGATGGGCGCAGGAATCCTGTTGCTGCTTTGCACGGCGACGACAAGCCTGTCGCCGCTGGTGGTGTCGGCCCCCGGACTCAGGAGGGAGAGGGCAGCGGACCGAGGGGCGTTGGCACGCGGTCTACTCGGTGCCGTTCCGTCGATTGGTGCCGCTTCCGCCATCGTTGCAGTGCTACTGCTTGGAGCTATTGGACCAGCGCAGGTTGGGGCTCAAAGCAGTGACTCCAAGCTTGTATCGTTTGCCATTGTTCCCAGTCGCGACGAGGCGTTCCCGCTGATCGCTAAGGAAGCGCAAGAGGGAGCGCGGCGAGGACGAGTCCTGGAGGTCTCCACCGACGGCCCGTTGCTACGCCTCATGCTACTTCGGGGATCAGGGTCACAGATCGCTGACATATACGGTTGGACGGGAGTTGCTGAAAGCGAGAACAGCCTGGCGGTGCAGACCTCCGAGGAGTCTCTTGCTGAGGCCGGCGCTGCGCTGATCACCGGGATTCGTGGGGACTCGGCGGTCGATCTCAAGAAACACGCCGTCGATATTGTCCTGCTTCGGTCGGACAGTGACCACGTCGCCGACATAACTAACACCATTGACGCCACTGAGGGCATGGAGCGCATTGGAACCGTCGAAGCGGGAACCATGTGGCGAGTTCGCCCCGCTCAGTCGGTGCCGACCAGGGTTGAGGTCCAGTTTGCTGATGGCACCGGCATTGAGGTGGCCTCAGATCCGGTCCGAGTCAACACCAACCTCGATTTGAATCAGAGCGGTACGCTGGTCATGGCTGAGACACGCGATCCTGCCTGGAAAGCGACCTTCAATGGGGCCGAGCTGAAACCAGCTGACAGCGGAGACTGGCGGCAGGCCTTCGTGATTCCCGCAGGAAGCGGTCAGCTTAGCATTGAATATGCGGTCGGACACCAGCCCTGGTGGATCGGTGCGGTGGCACTAATGACCCTGGTGCTGATCGTTAGTTCAATCCCTCTTCGTGCCAGGTCCGCGCAACGCATCCCGATGGCATCAGTTGAACCAATCGCAGATCTTGAACTGGAACCCGTGGAAGAGCCTGAAGAGGCGGGCAGTGATGAGTGACATGGAATCGCGCCGCCCCAGTGGGCCCATTGTTAGCTATCCGATTCGAATAGTGGTCGGTGTGCTCGTGTTCCTCCTGCTGATCGGTGGAATGGGCGGCATCACTCTGCTGAAGCAGAAGTCACCGGTAGCTACCGTCAGTGGAACAGAAACCGTTGGACGGCCAGTGGACGTCGCCCTTGAGCAGGGAGAGCTTGTTCTGGCTTGCCCCCCGGGATTGATTGACCCAATCACGGTCGAAACTCGCGAAACTGAACCGCAACTTTGGGAGACCGCGGGAATCACCGCTGAACCGCTCCAGGGCGGTGGCTCCGCGCTAAAGGTGCCCGCTGAGGCTCTTCAGAGCGATTCCTATGCCGCAGCTGTCGTCTCAGGGGAGCCTCAGGGTGACCTGGCCTCGTTCCTGCTAGAGTCATGCGCCATCCCCAGCAGAGACGTGGTCTTGAGCGCAGGCGCAACTGAGATCGGAGACGACACCGTCCTGATCCTGAGTAACCCGGGGATCAAATCTGTCGAGGTTCAGGTTCAGGTAATGACGGCGATTGGTCCCGCCATGGATCAACCCGCGACCATTACAGTAGCCGCCGGATCAACGGTGTCTGTTCTTCCCGCTGTCTGGGCATCCGGTGAGAGTCGGATCGCGGTCCGCGTTCACGCCGACGGCATGGGCGTGGCTTCGTGGCTTCAAGCATCCCGGCTCGATGGAGAGCTTCCTCTCGGACTCTCACGCGTCCCGGGGACCGTGCCGGCCACCGAGTCGGTGCTGGTTGGTCTGGACTCCCAGAACGCGAAGACGCTCCGCGTCGCAAACGCGGGAACGGAACCGGGAACCATCGAGGTCACGGCGTACGGGGAAGATGAGCCGGTCACGCTCGGCGGAACGGAAGACCTTGAGGTTGAAGCAATGGGAGTCTTCGACGTTGACCTTGCCGGATTGCCTGCGGGGACTAAAGCTCTGAGGGTCAGTTCCAGTGTTCCAATCACCTCGTCCGTCTTGGAACTGGGCGAAGGCAACGCCTTCGCAGCCTCACCTGACCTCAACGTTGGGGTTCGTAACCTGCTTTCGCCTGCCGACTCACTGGACAGTGCGGTGGTGCCAACGTTGACGGTGCTGGGAGCGTTGAGCGGTGAGCTTGGACTTGGAGCCGTCAGCGGCGAACTGGTGATCGCGAACCTCGGAGACCAGGTTGCGACGGCGACCCTGGGCGACATCGAGATTGAAGTGCCAGCCGAGTCCACGCAGACCGTTGATCTTTCGAAGATCGGAGCTGAAGCGTCTGTGACGCTAACCTCGAACTGGCCGATATACGCCGCACTACGGGTGACGGTGGATGCACCAGCCGGGAAAATCGCCTCGGTTATGGACCTCGGTCAGGATGTCGCGGGTACGGTGAACCGGCAGGTGGACGTTTTTCCCGCCCGCGGATGACCCACGTTCCGGCCCGGCGTCGTCGATTCACCAAGTGGTGGGGTATCCACATCGCGCGGATTAGCCACCCAATCAGCCGAGCAGGTCATCCGGTGAAATCCCCAGCAGTTCGGCGGTGCGCGCCGCAAGCAGGGAATACACCGCAGGGACGACCTGGTTCGTTGGATTGCAACGAACAATTGGCAGTCGGTACAAAACGACGCGTGGCCGAAGTCCGCGGCGGCGATCACGAGGAAAAGAGCGTGACAGCGTGGTCTCGTGCCCTTCCCAGTCCGCCGGGTCGGAGGGCGGGACCTCCTCGACCCCGAACTCGATAGTTTCCACCTCGGGCACCCTCTCCCCAAACTCGCTCATGATTTGCTGGACCAGCTCAATGAACTGTTCACGTCTGGTCAACCAGCCGGGAAGCGCGGGATGGTAGAGCGGACCTCGTAGTCCACGACCCCGTCGATCGCGGTATCGAGTTTCTGGAGGATCGGTACCAAGGCGCGAGTCGTCATCCTTGAGCGCGGCGATCCGTAATCGGTCCGAGGCGCGGTACCTGGTGCGTCGCCCTGTTGTGCTCATACGTAAACGGTACCGTGAAGGTGAGTCGGGCAGATGCGAGCGTCTGCTATGCGTGCCGGAATCTCGCCAGGTCCACTGGCCTCGCGCCGGTCGCCCTCGTGCGGAGAGAAGTCACAACTGAGCGAACGTGCCCGCGTAATTGGTCTCACCCTCGCGCGGAGAGGTGCCGCGCCGCTCGGTAGCGCCTCGGAAGAATCAGCAGGGGGCCGGGTAGCATTAACGGGGTTCTGAGGCGAACAGAGGAAAGAGGCGGTGCGCAGTGCGACAGTGCTCGAAGCCAGGATGTCACGGTCATGCGGTTGCAACACTGACATATGACTACGCCAACTCGACCGTCGTCTTGGGGCCCATTGCCACCTCGCCCGAACCACACTCTTTCGACTTCTGTGAGGCGCATGCGGAGGGACTGACGGTTCCGCGCGGCTGGGAGGTCATCAGGCTTCAGTCGAAGTTTGAACCGGCTCCTCCATCTGCCGACGACCTTCTCGCGCTGGTCGAAGTCGTTCGTGAGGTTGCGGGAAACAATTCGGCGGGAAACGGTCGCGGCCTGGAAGATACTCCCTCGTTCACGCACGCCTCCTCACGCTCTCCGGAGGACAAATACGCGCCTCTGCGGCAGAGGGATCACTTCACGGTTATAGAGGGGGACGCTGTGCGTCCGGCGTCGGAGCCTGTCTATTCGCGTAGAGGGCCGCTTGCAGACGCGGGGCAAGATCCTCTTTCCTGACCCTCTCATCGATGTACATGAGGGAACTGAAGGCCGCGGTTACCGGTTGAACCAAACCTGAGACCAGAGCACCGAGAAGCGTCGAAACCAGACCTATCAGCCACGGCGCGTCAAGGAAACTCAGCAGACCGAGGACAACCGTGGTTACCGCTCCGCTGAGGATTGATGACGCGGCCCCAACAACCAGAATCATGAGTGCGACCCGGCCAAGGACCCGCCAGAACGCCCCCTTTGTCAGTTGCCAGGATCGACCGAGGGCCTGGGTTGGTGACACGTCCTCAACCACGGTGCACATCGTCGCGAAATACAGGCGGACCGAGAGCCAGATAATCGCGGCGATGAATACCGGGACCAGGACCAGAACCAGTATCCCGAGGAACAGGCCAGAGTCTCCGACTGCGCTGGAGATTGCAACAACCACCACCACAATCCCGATCACTCCGATTGTGGCGATAGCACCGATGATCAGCCCGACCAGCAGGGTCGTACCGACTAGGTTCCAGAAGCGAGGGCGAAGTTGCTGCCAGGTGCTCGTCGTGTCGTTATTCAGACCGACAACGGCATTGGTGACTGATAGGACCAGCATGCCCGTGATAAGCATCGCAGCCGCCGACTGCAAGACAGAAACGATCAACTGCAGCGACAGGGTGGGCAGTGTCATCATCGGGCTGGCACCCGGGTCCAGGGCAGTCGGATCGAAGCCGTCGGCCCACGCAGGAAGATTCTCAAGGACGAAGGCGTTAGCAATGCCGGCAATGACCCCCACGATGGCCATGGTCACAAGTGAAAATGTGAACATCACCTTGGGATTTGAGCGGATGGCAGCAAAGGTTCCCTCGAACAGGTCACCAATGTTTAGGGGTCGGAACGGTACCACGGGTGGTTTCGGCTCCGTTGCGTAGGGACCCTGGTTCCACCCTTCGTACGATTGCCCGTAGTTTGAGGGCGGGTAATTCCCCAGGCCTTGCGGAGTTTGGTTTCCAGGACCTTGAGGCGGGTAGTTGGCGGGCCACTCCCAGCTTCCATTCTGATTGCTCATGAAACCATTGTCAGTCCTATGTCGCTCCCACGCCAGAGACGGCTCACGGACGCGGAAGTGACATTTTGGTGGTCGGGAAATGCAGGTTACAGGTGACAGGTAACCGCGATCGTGGCAACATCGGTCTATGCCTTCGAAAATTCTGGTAGTCGACGATGATGCCGCTCTGGCTGAGATGATCGGCATTGTCCTGCGCGCTGAGGGTTATGAGGTCGTGGATTGCTACGACGGAGACCAAGCGTTCGCTGCGTTTCAGCGACACGAACCCAACCTGGTTCTACTTGACGTCATGTTGCCGGGAAAGAACGGGTTTCAGATATGTGACGCCATTCGTCGAGTGTCGAATGTGCCAATCGTCATGCTTACGGCTCGCTCTGACACCGAAGACGTGGTCAAGGGCCTGGAAGCTGGCGCCGACGACTACGTTCCAAAGCCGTTCAAACCCAAGGAACTGGTTGCCAGAGTGCGGGCCAGGCTTCGCGGCGAACAGGACACGGAAGAAGAACAGCTACAGCTCGGCGACCTACAGATTGATGTCTCGGGGCATGAGGTGGCAAGGGGCGGAGAACAGGTCTCCCTCACCCCGCTTGAATTCGATCTTCTAGTTGCTCTGGCCAAGGCACCATGGCGGGTCTTCAGCCGCGAAGAACTGCTAGAACAGGTTTGGGGCTACCGTCACGCCGCTGATACGCGTCTGGTGAACGTTCACGTTCAACGCCTACGTTCCAAGATCGAGCGTGATCCGGAGAACCCGTCGCTGATCATCACTGTGCGCGGGGTTGGCTATCGTGCTGGCACGGGCTCTTGAGTCAAATCCTGCCTGGGAGCGGGCACTCGGAGGATCAAATCCCCGAGCACGAATCCGTCAATGACGGCAGAGTTGCCCGACTTGAGGCACCCAGCTGGCTTGCCGGATCGCTTTCGACGCGCATCGCGGCGACGCTCGCGGCTTTCCTAACGATTGTCCTTGCCCTTTTTACGTTCTGGGTTGCAACTCAGCTTCGTACCGGCCTCTTCGAGCAGCGGCGCGACGCAATCCTGGAAGATGCTTCGTTCCGCTTCTCTGCCGCGCAGGGAAGCCTGGACCAATCGGTTGCCGCCACGCCGGATCAGGTGCAGGAATCGACAGCCCAGATTCTTAACTCAATGCTTGAATCAGCCCGGGGTGCCGGAGCGGTCGGCGTGTACCTCACCCCGACGCAGGAGGACGCTTCTGCAGTCCGAATAAACGCCCTGGGTTCCAGTGTGGTAGAGGAGTTGGCTGCGGAATCGGGTTTGCGGGACGTTCTGACTCGTGACGAGGGGTCCTGGCAGTCGGTTCCACTCGAGGCTGAGGAGAGCACGCAGCCGGCAATTCTTGCTGGCACGCTGATTGATCTGCCGCTGGCTGGGGAATCCGAGGTCTATATTCTCTACTCGCTCGCGAATGAACAGAAAACTGTTGACCTGGTAATCAATGTGCTGATTTGGGGCACCGTCCCAATTCTGGTCGTCATGAGTCTTCTGACCTTCTACCTGGTCTATCGGATGCTTCGACCCGTACGCGAAGCGGCGGTGGCTGCCGAGCGTTTTGCTGATGGTGACCTGGACAGCCGCGTCGATGAGAAGGGGCGCGACGAAATGGCGATGCTTGGCCGCGCCTTCAACGACATGGCCGATTCCCTGTCGAAACAGATTCATGACTACGACGAACTGTCACAGTTCCAACAGCGGTTCGTCTCGGATGTCTCACACGAACTTCGTACCCCAATGACGACGATTCGCATGGCTGAGGACATGATTTACGAGGAGCGGGAGGAACTGAGTCCGGCAGGGCATCGCTCTGCGGAACTGCTTCATTCTGAGGCTCAGCGTTTCGAGGAGATGCTGGCCGATCTACTCGAAATCTCCAGGTATGACGCGAACAGTGCGAAGTTGGAGGGTGAGTCCACGGACGTGTACTCCCTCGTACAAAAAGTCATCAATGCTAACGCTGGGTTAGCTGGGCGTTTGGGCGTGGAAGTGGAGCTTTCAGCCAGGCCGGAACGCTGCTCCGTACCGCTTGATCCTAAGCGGATGGAGAGGGTGGTTCGGAACCTCTTAGTGAACGCATACGAACACGCCGAAGGGAACCCCGTTGAGGTGACTGTGGCGGCCGGTGAGACTTCAGTTGCTCTCCGAGTGCGTGACTACGGGGTGGGGATGTCACCCGAGACCGCCAAGCGAGTGTTCGACCGATTCTTTCGCGCGGATCCGGCGCGGGCACGCACGACCGGCGGTACCGGACTGGGGCTGGCGATAACGAAGGAAGATGTTGAGCTCCATAACGGCGTGATCAACGTGTGGGGGGAACTCGGAAAGGGTGCCTCGTTCGTGGTGACGCTCCCTCGGGAAGCCTTGAGTGCAGTAACGGAGTTTCCTCTGATGGTCTGGGAGGGACAGTGATGCGAAGATCGATAGCAGCAATGATCGCGGCGACCTTGCTCCTGGTTACTGGTTGCGCCCAGTTGCCGATGGCCGGTTCATCACACTCGTTTCCGATTGAGGCACCCGACCGAGAGCCGCTGGGACAGATCGGGTCGGGACCCCAGGTTGGGTCGACTCCCGAACAACTGATTTCGGACTTTCTACGTGCGAGTGCGGCGGGTTCGTTCGATAACTACGACACGGCCAAAACCTATTTGCTTCCGAATGCTGCGGCGTCATGGCAACCCACCGCGCAGGTGACGGTTTTCTCCACAGACCACATTCCGGTCCCAGAGTTGGGCGAGGAAGAGTCCGGAAACACGGCGCAGGTAATGCTCACGATTCCCACAAAGGCGACTTTGGGCGAGGACGGGTTCCTGCATGAGTTCGGCACAGACACGGACACTACGCTTCGTTTCCGGCTCGCGAAGCAGGATGGCGAGTGGAGAATCGCGGCACTTGAGGACGGGGTGATCCTCTCCCAATCGTCGTTCACCACGGAATTCAGCGCTTTCAACGTCTATTTTGTGTCAGCTGACGGCGAGGAACTGGTCGCGGACCCAAGATGGGTCCCGCGCTCGCGTGTCGCCTCGCACCTGGCCCAGGCAGTGCTTCAGGGTCCGCCGGAGATCCTTGAGGGTGCTGTAATGAGTCATTTGGCCGAGGGACTCGATTTGGCGACCCAGAGCGTGGACGTCGCCAAGGGTGTAGCCCGGGTGGATCTACGTGGGCAGGCGCCCGACGACGCCCAGTCCCGCAGACTTCTCAAGTGGGAGATAACGGAGACGCTCAAGCAGTCCGCGACGGTTACGGACGTTGTGATCACGGTCAATGACGTAAACCTGGATGCTCCGGAGCCACCGATGGGTCCCGCCTATAACCTTGAACGGCTCGTTTGGCTTCAAGAGGGTGCAATAAACGTTGGTCTTTCCTCGGACAACCGGGTTGTGGTACCCGCTGAAGGCGTGGGGGAGAATCCGGCCTATCCCGCCGTCGGGCCATTGACTGACAGCCCTCTCGCGTGGATTGGGAATGCGGACACCGTTTCAATTGCTCAGATCACCGGCGGGGAAGTGAGAACAGTGGAGCTCCCGGGGCCCTCGAAGCCGAGCATCGATCGGTGGGGAAACGTCTGGACGACGACCGCGGGGAACAGAGGCGAGATTGTTGTTATTCAGCCTGGTGCGGAGCCGTCGCCAGTAGCAACGGGACTGAGCGAGCAAGAGGTCGTGCAGGTGGCAGTGTCACCCGGCGGGGCGAGGATCGCTCTGCTGACGCGCTCGGGGGGAGTTTGGACCGGCACCCTCGTCCGGGACTCGGAGGGTAAGGTCTCTGTCTCTCGCTTGAGCCCGGAAGAGAGGCTGGTCGACTCGGTCCTCAGCATTTCGTGGGCGGGTTCAACAACGTTGCTGACCCTGACGAACACGGCCGTCGCTGAACCCGAGGAACGCCAAGTCAGGGTGGTGCCAGTCGGAGGATTCCTGGCGAGGTACCCCGCCCCGGATGAGGTGCGTTGGGTGAACTCTGGGGTGGGTGGCTCGGAGTGGATCACCCAGCGGGAAGATCAGGCTGCATTTCAGCGGGTAGGGGCATCATGGCGGCCGATATCCGGATCGTTTGAGTACATTGCCTCCCCGGGGTAAGAAAGTCCGGGGTTCAGCTGACGGCGGTCTCGGGGCCGTCCGGGTTGCTCCCCTGGGCTAAGAGGGTCCACTCGCTGCTATCACGGCTATCGCCAGTGTCTGATCACCAACGTGTCTCAGGACTTCCCGTAGGGTCGCCCCCGAAGCACAAACGTCGTCAACGACGACGACTCGAACGTTCTTAGGAAGATCAAGGGCCAGTTCCATTGTCCCGGCCCGCGCCAAACCCCGGGCGCGGACACCTAGTCCCCGCTGTGAGGCGCTGCGTATCGCTGTTATGGGTGCAGGAACGAATCGTTTGAGGAGGGATACGGGAGTCGTTGCTTCTTTTGACGTGAGGGCGACGGGGGAGCGAGGTCGTACTGCGTAAGTAACGCTGACCTGAGGGACTGCACCGGTCGTGGTGTCGGTACGAAGACCCGCAGTATCAGTGCGAAGAGCTAGAGCATTCCTGAGTCCGATCTGAACTCCCTCTGCGATAAAC
>WPCI01065139.1_pt1 | contig 93580 bp, 90 predicted proteins | sample 5399871 | NCBI WGS metagenome assembly WPCI01 (sample SAMN12869469, study PRJNA574797) | sludge metagenome | isolation source: wastewater treatment of pH7 | place: China:Beijing | collected 2019-05-20
CGACGAGGGACTGCGGCGGCTTTCCGATGCGGCCAACTACTCGCGGATCTCCGGGACCGTGGCGGCCGGTCTCGCGGTCCTCGGTGGCCGGCGCGGACGCAAGGCGGCCCTGCGCGGCATAGCCTCGATCGCGGTCACCTCGGCGGTACTGAACGCGGCCGTCAAGCCGGTTGCCCGACGGGCCCGGCCCGACCGTGACGGGGCCGCGGTACCCGAGGCGCGGCAGGTGAGGATGCCGCGCTCGCATTCGTTTCCCTCCGGCCACTCCGCCTCCGCTTTCGCTTTTGCGGTCGGGGTCGGGCACGTGATGCCCTGGTCGATCCCGCCGCTCACCCTGCTCGCCGCCGCGGTCGCCTACAGCCGCGTCCACACCGGCGTTCACTACCCCGGCGACGTGATCATCGGCTCGCTCTCCGGCGTCATCCTCGGTGAGGCGACCAACACCCTGCTTGACCGGTATCTGGTGCGATCGGCGGAAGGATCGAGTAGACAAGAGTCAGGATGAGCCGGATCCTCGCCTACACATCGCCAGCCCGGGGACATCTCTTCCCGCTCACGCCGATTCTCGACGAGCTCCACGAGCGCGGCCACGAGGTCACTCTGCGGACCCTCTCTTCACAGGTCGAACTGATGCGATCCCGCGGCTTCGAGGCGGCGGCGATCGACCCGGCGATCGAGGCGATCGAACAGGGTGACTGGAACGCATCAAATCCGCGCGAGGCCCTCAAGCGCTCGGTCGCCACATTCTGCGCCCGGGCTGAAATCGACGGGACCGACCTCGAGCGGGCGGTCGGACAGGAGCGGCCCGAGGTGCTGATCGTCGACATCCAGTCCTGGGGAGCGCTGGCCGCGGCCGAGGCCTGGGGAGGGCCATGGGCCGCCTTCTGCCCCTATCCGCTACCCCTGCCTTCCCCCGACGCACCGCCTTTCGGGCCCGGGCTTCGACCCGCCAGGGGTGCCCCCGGCCGGCTGCGGGACCGGATCCTGAGGCCGCTTGTTTTCGGCACGCTCGAGCGCTCCGTCGTCGGTCCCTTGAACGAGGTCCGGGCCGGCTTCAAGCTTGAGAGTGTCGACGCGACCACCATGTTCACCCGCCCGCCACGGCTGCTCTACATGACCGCGGAACCGTTCGAGTACCCGCGCTCGGATTGGCCGGAGAACATCCGGCTGGTCGGACCGTGTGCCTGGGATCCACCGGCCGAGCCGCCCGAATGGCTGGCCGGGATCGAGCGGCCGCTGGTGCTGGTCACCACTTCTTCCGAATTTCAGGATGACGGTCGCCTGATCCGGGTCGCTATCGAGGCGCTCGCCGGCGAGGAGGTCGAAGTGGTCGCCACCGCCCCGGCCGCGGATGCGGACGGCATCGAGGTGCCGGCCAACGCCCGGGTGCTGCCGTTCGTGCCACATGCACCGCTACTGGAACGGGCCGCCTGCGCGATCACCCACGGTGGAATGGGGGCAACCCAGAAGGCGATTTCCCGGGGCGTGCCGGTCTGTGCGGTGCCCTTCGGCCGCGACCAGCTTGAGGTGGCCCGGCGGGTCGAGATGTGCGGCGCTGGCACAAGACTGCCGGCGAAGAAGCTTTCCCCTTCGAGCCTGCGTGAGAAGGTCAGGGAGGCGACGGGCTGTCGCGCCGGTGCCGAAAAGATCGCCCAGGCATACGCGGCGACCGGAGGGCCGGCCTTCGCCGCCGATGTCGTGGTCGAGCTGCTTTCCAAGTAGCCGGAACCGGTACCTGCCAGCCCATCGCAGGTGGGGCGAACTTTCGCTCCTGCTCCCTTAGAGGGGTATGTTCGCCCGCCCTCGGCTTGAAACGAAACCAGCCCATGACTAGAATTCTGGTCATGAGCGAAGATCAGTCGCTTTCCTATGTGAAGGCACATCTGTCGGAGATCGTGGATCGGGTCGAGGCATCCCAGGAGCGAGTGACGATCACCCGGAACGGCAAGTCGGCGGCGGTGATCATCCATCCGGACGACCTCGAGAGTCTCGAAGAAACCCTGGCCATCATGTCCGATCCGAAACTGATGGCTGAAATTCGGGAAGCGAAGGAAGCTGTAGATGCGGGGGACGTCTACACCTTCGAGGAAGTCAAGAAGAGACTCAACTTCAAGGACTGACTTGCCAGCCTGGAACCTCAGCGTCTCCGGGCCGGCTCTTCGGGGTCTCGAATCCCTGCCCGAAAAATACGCTCACGCGGTAGTTCACCTCTTTGGGGCATTGGCCGAGAATCCTCACCGGGTCGGGAAGCAGCTACGCAACGAACTCAGAGATGAGTGGGTCGCGAGGCGTGGTCCCTACCGGGTCATCTACGAAATCGATGACGAACGATCAACCGTCACTATTTTGCGGGTCGCCCACCGCGCCCACATCTACCGTCGGATGTGAGGGCCACGTCTAGCTTGACGCGGGATCAGCCGCGACTCAGGTTTCCAGCGCGACTTCGGCTTCGTCGGCTTTCTTCTTCTGCTACTTCTGACGGCGGTCCCAGCTGGCGCTCCCCGCACGTTTGATCTGTGCGGCGAATTCGTCCAGGCGAGCGAGTATTTCGTTGGCCTGCCACACGCGGCGTCGGACCTTGTTCGTGCTCTCGGTGAGGGTTCCGGATTCGACCAGCCTGTCTATGGATGTCTGCGCGGCCACCTTGGAAACGCCCAGGCGGGAAGCGACGTAGGCCGTATTGACTATTGGTTGTCCGATCAGCAAGTCATTGACGCGCCACACGGCAGAGTCAGATCGGGCCTTGATGCGTGAAGCGGAGCCGATCCTGATTGCGTCGAGATCATCGACCAGCTGCTTGCCTTCGACTGCCGCGAATCGTGCCGCCCGGCTGAACTCGTCGAATATCGGCTGTGTGTCGCCCTCGCGGTAAGAGGTGAGCGCCGCGAAGTAACGGTCGGTGTCGACGAGCAGCCCTGCCGATACCGGGACCGTGACCCGGGTCGTCAGCCCCGATCCCCTCAGCATGGCCTGGACCAGGGCCCGTCCGGTTCGACCATTGCCATCTGTGAACGGGTGAATCGTCTCGAACTGCGCATGGGCGATCGCGACCTGGGCTAACGGCGGAATGTCCAGCCGGTTGCTGAAAGCGATCAGGTCGTCCAGCGCCGCAGGGACACGGGTGTGGTGCGGCGGCACAAAGTCGGCGAGGTGGGGGCCGACGTGGGATCCGCCGATCCAGACCTGCTTGGTGCGAATCTGACCCGCGCCGGGATCATCACCCTTGAGCAGCTCGCGGTGCATCTCGAGAATGCCGGCCGTGGATACCTTCCCGGAAAGATCGAGGGCAGTCTTCATCGCGTGGACATTGGACGACACCAGCCTCGCGTTCGGTGAGGCTCGCTCCCCGAGTTCCGCCAGCGCGAGCTGCCTGGCACCAACGGTCAGGTTCTCAATCTGGGAAGAGGAAGCGCTTTCGGTTCGAAGGAGCACCGAGTCCATGGGGGCGATCTCGCCTGAGCCGTCCCCCCACTTGGTCGCCACGTATTCGTCGAACCGGGTCAGGTGCTGGGTGGCTTCATCGCCATTGGTCAGAGACGCGGAATCGAGAATGGACACCGGATCCAGCGTGGCAATCTCGGGTGCTATCGCAGCCTCGTATGGTCCGAGGTGCTTCTGGACGGCCCGCCGGCTCGCATAGACGCTCCTGGCAGCCCACGAATGCTGCTCGTACGAGACGGGTCCAAGTCGATTTGGATCGTTACTGAGCTTACTCATCCTTTGCCTCGCTTCCTGATAAGGAAATGGTAACACCATATCCTTTGCTTACGAGACACACAAGCAAGCCGTCCTGCTCCGGCTGATCATCGATCCGGTGGGAGACTCACGAGTAGGGTGACCCCATGGAAGCACCAGATCAGAGGGGTCCCGGCCGAAGTGTGGTGGTGGTCGGGGCCGGGCTGGCCGGGTTGACCGCGGCTTTTGAACTGGAACGCCGGGGCTGGAACGTGGTCGTGCTGGAAGCGCGGGACCGGGTTGGCGGGCGAACCTGGACCAAGTCGCTTGCCAACGGGGCGCCGATCGAGATGGGGGCCGAGTTCATCCTGCCCGGAAACACCGAGATGGTCGCTCTGGCCGCCGAGTTCGGGGTCGGGGCCGTTGACAAGGGTGTGCGCTACGGCAGGCGGGAACCACGCGGCGGCATCGGGGTTGACGAAGCGACCCTGGCGGCGGCCGCAGCGCGGCTGCGTGAGGCATTGGCCGAAATTGAAGGCCGGCCGGAAACGGACCAGCCGCCAGCGGCCCTGCTGCTCGGAACCCTGGACATCGCCGAAGGCGCGAAGGAGGCGATCCTCGCCCGCTGCGAGATCTCATCGGCCGAGGTGGCCGAACAGGTGCCCGCCCTGGAAATGGCCGGCCTCGCGGCGATCAGCGACGAAACCTCACCCGGACTGGCCGGCGGCAACCAGGCGCTCGCCCTGGCCCTGGCCGGACGGCTGGGGGAGGCGGTGCGACTCGGCGAACGGGTCGAGTTCATCAACTGGTCCGAAACCGGAATGGCGGTCTGCTGTGAGTCCGGGGCGATCTTCGAAGGGGAACGCTGCGTATTGGCGGTGCCAGCCAGTGTGCTCGGCGAGATCAGCTTCGCTCCGGGACTACCGGAGGAAAAAGCGACGGCAAACAGGCTGGTCCGATACGGCCATGCGGCCAAACTCTTTGTTCCCCTGCTCGAACCGGCACCGGTCGGGGCGGTGATGAACGTGCCGGAACGCTGGTGGTGCTGGACCCAGACCGGGGCCGGAGGCGAAGTCCTGCCGGTGCTCAGCTGCTTCGCCGGTTCGGCCCCGGCCCTGGAGCGTCTCGAAGTTGAGGACGGTCCGGCGCGCTGGCTCGAATCGCTGGAGCAGGTCCGGCCCGAGCTCGCGCTCGACCTGGAGAACACGGTGCTTTCAACCTGGGATGACGACCCGCTGGTGCGGGGCGCCTATTCGGTTTCCCCGGCGCCCGATCAAAGTGCCGCCCTGTGTGAACCGGTCGGGCCGCTCCGCTTCGTCGGCGAACACACCGCCGGTGAGTTCTCCGCCCTGATGGAAGGAGCGGTCCGAAGCGGTCGCCGACCGGATGTGTGGGACTGAGCGGGGGAGAGAAGCCCTTCCCGGCGGCTTAGCTGTGCATGGGCACACTCGACCGAGTCCTTACATATTTATGTCACAGCGCCAGAATCAGGGTCATGAGGACCACCGTGCGACTCGATGAGCAACTGATGCGGGAGGCCAAGGCTCTGGCCATTGACGAAGGGACGACCTTCACCGCGCTGATCGAGGATTCACTTCGTGAACGGATCGCCAGATCGAAAGCGCAGCCGCAAAAGCAACGGATAAAGCTCCCGGTCTCCCACCAGACCGGAGGGCTCCCTCCCTGGCTTGACCCCGACATCTTCTCCGACAACTCGGCACTTGCTGACGCACTGGACGAGTTCGATGGTAATCCCGGACGTTAACGTTCTGGTCCACGCATTTCGCAAGGACTCACCCGCCCACGAAGTGAGCCGGAAGTGGCTTGAGAAGCAGGTCAGCGGGCCAGCGGCATTCGGCATTGCCGACCGTGTTCTGGAGGGGTTCATCCGGGTGGTGACACATCCGGGAGGGTTTCAGAACCCCGACACAGTTGAAGCCGCGGTCGAGTTCACCGAAGCTCTTTCGTCCGCTTCGAACTGTGTGCGGGTCAAGCCCGCAGAGCGTCAGTGGGATCTGTTCCTGGAACTGGCGGCTGCTACTGGCCCCGCGGGCAACGCAGTGTCAGATGCCTGGCTGGCGGCGCTGGCGATCGAATCCGGATCCGAGTGGGTCACCTGGGACCAGGGGTTCGCCCGGTATCCCGGTCTGAAGTGGTCGACGCCGACCCATTCGGAGTGATCTGTCACAGACCTGAGTGCTATTTCGTCTTCCGGGTAGTGAATGAATACCGCCCTCTCCGGGTGGTCTGACGGAAGGAATTGACATGAAAATATTGGTGGCAGGCGCTACCGGAGCGATCGGCCGGCCCCTGGTGGTCGGGCTGGTCGAACGGGGCCACGAAGTGACCGGACTGACCCGCAGTGAATCGAAGCGGGAGCAGATCGAATCATTAGGTGCGAAAGCGATGGTTGCCGACGCGCTCGACCCCGAAGCGGTCGCGCAGGCGGTCGCCACGACCCGGCCCGAGGTGATCGTTCACGAAATGACGGCGATCGGCCCGGACACCGACTTCAGAAAAATTGACCAGGGCTTCGTGCTGACCAACCAGCTCAGGACCCGAGGGACCGATCACCTGCTCTCCGCCGCGAAGGCAGCCGGGGTACGGCGGTTCGTCGCTCAGAGTTTCGCGCCGCTGGTCTACGAACGGTCCGGCTCACTGATCAAGACCGAAAACGATCCGGTCGACTCGCATCCGCTGGCGGCGATGCGGCAAACCAGTGAAGCTGTCCTCTACCTCGAGCGAGCGGTCACCGGGGCTGAAGGAATCGAAGGCGTGGTGCTTCGCTACGGCGGCTTCTACGGCCCGGGAACTTCGATCGATGTGAACCCCGACGCCGAACAGATCGCCGCGATCCGCGAACGCAAGTTCCCGGTGGTCGGCAGCGGCGGCGCCGTCTGGTCATTCGTAAACGTCGAAGACGCAGCCGAGGCGACAGCGATCGCGGTCGAACAGGGTGACCCGGGGATTTACAACATCGTTGACGACAACCCGGCCCCGGTGAAAGAGTGGCTGCCCAAGGTCGCCGAGGCGATCGGAGCGAAACCTCCGCGGCACTTCCCGAAATGGCTGGGCCGGATCTTCGCCGGTGAGATGGGCGTGATGATGATGACCGAACTGCGTGGCTCCTCCAACGAAAAAGCGAAACGTGAACTCGGTTGGCAGCCCCGCCACCCGGCTCTCTGGGAGGCACTGGCCAGCGAAGTCGCCGAAGCCAGGGCAAAAGCCGGGAGCCCGAGCGGACAACAGGCTGCAGCAGGGGCCTGAACGATGACCGGTCGGGACGACTCGCTCGATGCCCTGCGCGGCTACGCCTTCGCGGTCGCCTACCGGATGCTCGGCAGCGTGGCCGATGCCGAAGATGTTGTCCAGGAAGGGCTGCTCCGGCTGCATCAGGCCGAAGAGGATGGTGAGTCGATCCGGTCCCGGCGGGCCTATCTCTCGACCGTGGTCACCCGGCTGGCAATCGACGAACTGCGCTCCGCCCGGGCCCGCCGCGAGCAATATCACGGCGAATGGCTGCCGGAACCGGTGATCGACCCGGTCGCCGGAACCGGGGCCGCACTCGCCGGCGCCGGTCCGGTCGCCGGATCCGCCGGGGAGCCCGGGCCGGAGGCGCAGACCGAGCTTGCGGACTCGCTTTCGGTGGCGATGATGGTGCTGCTCGAAAGCCTCAGCCCGGAACAGCGGGCCGCCTTCCTGCTCCACGACGTGTTCGGCTATTCCTACGGTGAAGTGGCCGAGGTGGTCGGCAAATCAGAACCGGCCACCCGGCAGCTTGCCACCCGGGCCCGCAAGGCGGTCGAAGCCAGACGGCCGAGATTCGAGCCATCGGTTGAGCAGCATGACGAGCTGGCTGACAGGTTCTTCGCCGCGGTTTTCGAAGGTGATGTCGAGCAGCTCGAATCTATGCTGGCCAGCGACGTCGAACTGCACGGTGACGGTGGCGGCAAGGTTCCGGCCTTGTCGAGGCCGATCACCGGGGCGAAGGTAGTTGCCGGCGCCATATCCAAATGGGGCATCATCGGGGCAAGCGCGAACGGCCAGTTCGAAAGGGTTGGTGTCAACGGGCAGCCCGGCGCCGTGCTGCGGGACCGCCACGGCCGGGTCATCAACGCGATCGCCCTCGACATGAAGGACGGCCGGGTTATCGCCCTCTACTCGGTGGCCAACCCGGACAAGATTTCTCACCTCGGTGAGGTCGGTGACCTCGGCGAAATGATCCGCGAGGGACTCGACCTGAAGGACTGAAGCTCAGCGCGCGCCGCGCTGGTGGCCGCGGCCGATGAACCTGAGGGCAATTGCCATCAGGGTCAGGCCGAGGGCGGAGCCTGCGGCCCAGGCGAGGAGCATGTCGGTGCTGAACGTTTCGAGCGCGAAAAACTCGCGGATCGGTGCAATCAGGATCGACAGAACGAACCCCAAAGCCATCAGACCGCAGAGTCCGGCGACCAGCAGGCGGCGCTTGCCCGGCTCGTCCTCAAGGACCATCACGATCGCAAGGCCGGCGGTGACCACCGTTGCGCAGGTGATGGTGCGGGAATCGACCAACGGCACATCCAGCAGGTGGCGGCCGATCACCCAGGAAAGCAGGATGCCGGCACCGGTCGCGAGACCAACCGGAATCGAGAACCGGGCGATCGCTTTCAGATAACCCTCCGGCCGCCAGGGGCCGGTGCTGGGAGCCAGAGCGAGGAAGAAGGCCGGAATGCCGATCGTGAGCGAGGAAGTCAGGGTGAACTGGCGGGGCAAGAGCGGAAAGATGCCGGTCGGGATTGCGACCGTGGCCAGCAGGAAGGCGGTAAAGATCGCCTTCGAGATGAAAAGGCGCGAGACCCGCTGGATATTGCGGAGGATCTGGCGGCCCTCGTGAACCATGCCCGGCACCTCGCCGAAGCTGCCGTCAACCAGGACCAGGTCGGCAACTGAACGGGCCATCTGGGTGCCGTTGCCCTGCGCGATCGCCAGCCGCGACTTCTTCAGGGCGGGCACATCGTTTACACCGTCACCGATCATGCCGACGTACTCGCCGGCTTCGGACAGCACGCGGACCACCCGTTCCTTGCCTTCCGGTGAGATACGGCCGATCGCCGGGGAGTTGCGGATCGCTTCCAGCAGGGCCTCATCCGACTCCGGAAGATCCTCGCCGTTCAGGGCCGGACCGGTCACATTCCGACTGATGCCGGTGTCACGGGCAATCGCGCCGACCGTAGCCGGTGCGTCACCTGAAAGGACTTTCAGGGCGACCTCCTCACGATGGAAGAAATCGACCGTGTCACCGGCGTTGGGCCTGAGGCTCTCGGCCAGCACGACCAGGCCGAGGGGTTTCAGATCCTCCGGCAGCGCCAGGTCCCCGGACTCGGCGTCCGGGAGCGGCCCGGGGAGAGCGGCGATCGCCAGCACCCGGCGACCTTCCGAGGCCTGTTCGGTGGCGCTCGACTGAAGGGCCGGGTCGCGGCCGTCGGCAAGCAGCGCTTCAGGGGCGCCCAGTGCGAACCTGTCAGCACCGATCTCCAGGGCACCCCAGCGACGACGAGAGGAAAACGGAACCTGGGCAGTTGGGTTCTCGGCCGGGAGCAGGGAAGGTGGCGGGCCGCCTCCGGCGTGATTCCCGGATGCCGGGCCGCTGCCACCAAGGCCGGCCGCGTGGATCGCCTCCAGAGTCCCGTTACGGGAGGGCATCGAAGCGGCGTAGCGGCCGAAGGCGCGGGCGATTCCTTCATCGCTTTCGCCATCGGCCGGGATCAGCTCGACCACCCTCAGAGCAGCCTCGGTCAAGGTGCCGGTCTTGTCGGTGCAGAGGATCGAGACCGAGGCCAGCGACTCGATCGCGTTGAGCTGCTGGGAGAGGATCCCCCGGCGGGCCATCTTGGCGGCCGAAACCGCGGCGGTCAGCGAGACCAGGAGGATCAGGCCCTCGGGGACGATGTTTACGACTGCGGCGGTCATGGTTTCGACCGCTTCGGCCTGGCTTACCTCATGAACCCCGAGAGAAATGCCAAGGCCGACTGCCAGCGGCACCATCACGCCGACCAGAATGATCAGCAGCCGGTCCATGGCTCTCTCGAGCGGGGATCGGGGATGGCGGAAGGCGCGGGCGGTGGCGGCAAGTTTCGCGGCGCGGCAGTCCGGTCCAACTGTGAGAGCGACGAAGCGGGCCTCGCCCTCGACCACGAAGGAGCCGGACCAGACCTTGCCGCCGGCCTCGCGGCGGACTGGTTCCGACTCGCCGGTCAGGTTCGCCTCGTCGATCTGCAGGCCGTCGGAAGAAAGCACTTCGCCGTCGGCGATCACCTGATCGCCCGGGCCGACCAGAACCAGGTCGCCGACTACGACATCATCGACCGGCACCTCGACCCGTTGGCCGCCACGCATTACCTCGGCCTTGATCGCGATCAGTGCGGCGAGTTTGTCGAGGGCGAGCTTGGCCCGGATTTCCTGGCCGATGCCGATCGTCGCGTTGGCGACAAGGATGCCAAGAAAGAGAGCGTCCTTCGGGTTACCGAAAGCCAGGGTGAGTGCCCCGAAGATCGCGAGAATCGCGTTGAAGACCGTGAACAGGTTGGCGACGACGATGGACCGGTAGGAACGACTCGATTCCGGTTTCTGCAACGGTCCACGCTCCTCAAGCCGTCGCTCCGCTTCGGCGGCGGTGAGGCCGGCCCCGGGCGTGCCGGCGGGATCCTGTGGTTCGGTCGGTGCCTGGGTGACGGTCAAACTGCGCGGCCTCTATTTGCCCGGGAAGGGTGACTCAGCTCAGAACGGTGGCCAGGCGGCGGCGACGGGTCGCGGCAAGCTCGGAATCGGGGCCGAGCTCGGTGAAGTAGCCGACCATCACCTTGCGGAGCAGGTCGCGACGGCCGGGATCGGAGGCGGCCAGCTCAACTTCCTTGTGGAGCAGGTCGAAGGCGAACTCATGGTCACCTTCATCCCAGGCATTGAACGCTTCGGTCGGCGGGTTCTCTGAAGCCTCGAGTTCCTCCCGGGCTTCACGGCCGGCGATCACGAACTCGTTTGATTCGAGTTCCTGCGCTCGTTCCACGGCCAGCTCCTCTTCGGACTTCTCCGGGGCCGGGACGACGCGGTCGAGAAAAGCTTCGATCTGCGCGGGCGGGAGGGCGCCGGTGAACTCGTCGACCATTTCGCCATTCACAAAAGCTTTCACCGCGGGGATACCCTGGACCTGGAAGGCGGCGGCGAGCTGCTGGTTGGAATCGACATCGACCTTGGCCAGCTCGACCTTGCCTTCGCGGTCGGCGACAGCCTTCTCGATCGCCGGTCCGAGGGTCCGGCAGGGCCCACACCACTCGGCCCAGAAATCAACCACGACCGGAATTTCGCGGGAACGCTCGACTACTTCCTGCTGAAAAGTCGCTTCGGTTACGTCTTTGACCATAGAGCGAGGATAGTGAGTGGTTGCGCCGCGGCGGGCAGTAGGGTCGCCCCATGGGGTTTCTGAGTCCGTCTGATCCGCCCTTCGACTCGATCGAGGAGTGGCGGCGCCGTCCGTACCGGGAGAGGCTGAAGCCGCTGGCCCAGGACTGGGCGATCAACGGGATCGGGGTGCCGCAGGCGGTTTATCTGCTGTACATCGTCAAGCTCGTGATCTACCTCGGTGGCGGCATCCTGCTGATTTCTGCCACCTCCGACCTCGGCGGGCTTTCGAAGATCGGTGACTGGTGGGCCGAGCCGGTTGTCTTCCAGAAGGCGGTGGTATGGACAATGCTCTGGGAAGCACTCGGGCTCGGGGCCGGCTCGCTGCCGCTCACCTTGCGCTTCTCGCCGATGGTCGGTGGCTTCCTCCACTGGCTTCGACCGGGAACGATCCGCCAGCCGCCCTGGCCGGGGAAGGTGCCGCTGACCGGAGGCGACCGACGCGGGGTCATCGACGTGATCCTTTACGCCGGTTTCCTGATAGCTGCGCTCGACCTGCTTGTCCGCAGCGGCCCGGACGGGTTCGAACCGGTCACGGTCGGTGTGCTGCTCGGCTTTCTGGTCCTGCTCGGCCTGCGGGACAAGGTGCCCTTCCTCGCCGCCCGGGCCGAAATCTACGGACCGTTCCTGATCATCTTCTGCTTCCCGGCCGACCAGATGATCATCGCCGCGCAAGTAGTCATGTTCTGCATCTGGTGGGGCGCCGCCTCATCGAAGCTCAACCGGCATTTCCCGTTCGTGGTCACCGTGATGATCTCCAACACACCCTGGAACCGGTCGAAACGGGCGAAGCGGAAGCTTTACAAGGACCACCCGGAGAACCTGCTGCCCTCCCGGATCGGAGAACTCTCCGCCCATATGGGAACCGTGATCGAGTTCACCCTGCCGCTGCTTCTGATCGCCTCATCCGGCGGGGTGATCGGGACGATCGCGGTGGCCGGAATGGTGATCTTCCACCTTCACATCCTCTCGACATTCCCCCTGGCGGTTCCGCTCGAATGGAACATCTTCATGATCTTCTCGATCTTTTTCCTGTTCGGCCATTACGGGGAGGTGCCGATCTCGACCCTTGACGACCCGCTGCTTATTGCCTGCCTCTTGCCGCTGATCGTCGGCATCCCGGTGCTCGGCAACTTTCGGCCGGACCTGGTCAGCTTCCTGCCGTCGATGCGCTACTACGCCGGCAACTGGGCGACCAGCCAGTGGTACTTCAACCGCGAAAAGGGTTCCGAAGCAAAACTTGACGGCCCGATCACCAAGGCCGCGAAAACCCTTCCGGTCCAGCTTGCGAAGTTCTATGAGCCGGACATGAACGAGGTGCTGCTCCACAAGGGCCTTGCCTTCCGCTCAATGCACTCCCACGGCCGGGCCCTGGTCGGGCTGGCTGACCGGGCGGTTGGCGATGTCGAGGAGTACGACGTGCGCGAAGGCGAGACCATCGCCGGGATGATCTGCGGCTACAACTTCGGTGACGGCCACTTCCACAACGAGCAACTTCTCGCCTCGGTCCAGGAACGGGTTGGATACGAACCGGGCGAGCTTCGGGTCGTGACCCTCGAATCCCAGCCGGCCGGCAAACCAACCCAGCGGTACCGGATCTTCGATGCGGCCGACGGGCTGATTGAGGAAGGCACCGTGAAGGTGGCTGACATGGTGACCCGCCAGCCGTGGCTGGGCGTGGATGAAGTGTTCCCGGTGACCCCCGACACAGAGCCTGGGACACGTTCGGCTGCGGAAACCCCGGTTGCCGGTGTCGGGGACGGCGTGGACAAATGAAGCCGGCCCGGTAGCGTCAAGGCATGACCCGGGTTCACATCGTCGGATCCGGCCCGAACGGGCTGGCCTGTGCTGCCGTGCTTGCCCGGGCCGGGCTCGGGGTCACCGTCTACGAGGCCGCCTCGACAGTTGGTGGCGGCACCCGCTCGATGGACCTGACCGGCAAGGGTTTGATCCACGATGTCTGTTCGGCCGTCCATCCGATGGCGGTCGCCTCGCCGGTCTTCCGGGAACTCGGCCTGGAGAACCACGGGCTGGAGTGGTGTTTCCCCGAGGTCGACCTCGCCCACCCGCTTGCAGGCGGCCGGGCCGGGGTGATGTTCCGGGACCTCGGCCGGACCGTGGCCGGGCTGGGCGACGACGGCAAGGTCTGGGCCGGGCTCTTCGGCGGCCCATCAAGGGCCTTTCCGGAGCTGAACAAGGACATCAACCAGCCGATCATCCACTTCCCGTCGCATCCGCTTCATCTGGTCAGGTTCGGCATTCCCTCTCTGATGCCGGCGACCACGCTGGCCAGGGGATTTCAGTCCGAAGAGGCCAAGGCGCTCTTCGGAGGGGTCGCCGCGCATTCGTTCAGTCCGCTCACGCAGTTCATGAGCTCGGCGATCGGGATGGCCCTGATCACCGCCGGTCACTCGCAGGGATGGCCGGTGGCGAAAGGCGGTTCGCAATCAATCGCCGATGCGCTCGTCGCGGTGATCACCGGGGCCGGCGGCAGAATCGAAACCGGCTGCCTGGTCAAGTCGGTCGACGAGCTGCCGGCCGGGGAACCCGTGGTCTTCGACCTCGCTCCGGCCGGGGTCATCGGCCTGGCCGGGCATCGGTTGCCGGAAGGGATTCGCAAGTCCTACCAGCGTTACGAATATGGTCCGGCCGCCTTCAAGCTCGATCTGGCGGTCGAGGGTGGCATCCCCTGGCAGAACGAGGCTGCACGGCGGGCCGGGACCGTCCACGTGATCGGCTCATTCGAAGAGCTGGTTCACGCCGAATCGGAAGTCAACTTCGGCCGGATGCCGGTGCGGCCGTTCCTCCTGGTCGGCCAGCAGTATCTGGCCGATCCTCCCCGCTCAAACGGCGATGTCCATCCGGTCTGGGCCTACGCTCATGTGCCGAACGGCTTCACCGGCGACGCGACCGGGGCGATGCTCGCCCAGATCGAACGCTTCGCGCCCGGCTTCCGTGATCGGATCGTCGGCCGGTCGGTCATGTCCCCCAACGACTACTCCGGCTACAACGCCAATTACGTCGGCGGTGACATCGTCGCCGGAGCGAACACGCCCCGCCAGCTGATCGCCCGGCCCCGTCTCGCGCTCGATCCCTACAAGGTGGCCGAAAACATGTGGGTCTGCTCGTCTGCGACCCCGCCCGGCGGCGGTGTACACGGCATGGGCGGCGCCAACGCCGCCCGCTCGCTGCTTCGAAACCTCAACCGCACCTGAGTCCGATCGTGGAGGAACTCTGATCGGGGAAGGGCTCTTAGCGGGAAGGGCTCCGATCCGGGAAGGGCTCCGATCCGGGGCAACCAGAGTGAAGTTCTGGCCATATAACGCTCCAGACTTCACTCTCGAAGTCGAGGGGGCTGGCTCCGGCTGGGGCTCGAGGTTGGGTCGGCTTGGGTCCGGTTGGGTCGGCTTGGGTCGGCTTGGGTCCGGTTGGTTCCTAGAGCTGGATCGCCTTCAGGGTGAGGAAGTCCTCGATGCCGTAGGGGCCGAGTTCGCGGCCGTGGCCGGATAGTTTGCGGCCACCGAAGGGGGCGAGGGGATTGAAGGCGGCACCGTTGATTTCGACCTGTCCGGTCTCGATCCGGCGGGCCACCGCAACCGCCCGCTCCGGGTCCGAGGACCAGACGCCACCGGCCAGCCCGTAGTCGGAATCGTTGGCGAGCTCGATTGCCTGTTCCTCGTCGTCATAGGGGAGGATCGAGAGGACCGGACCGAAGATCTCCTCCCGGGCGATCGTCATCTCCGGCGTGACCTCGGAAAAGACAGTCGGCTGGACGAAGTAGCCGGTCTCGAGGCCTTCTGGCGCCTCCGCGCCGCCGGCCACCAGCTTTGCGCCTTCCTCGATCCCCTTCTCGATGTAGCCCTGGACCCGGTCGCGCTGGATGGCCGAGCTCATCGGGCCGATCTCGGTCGCCGGGTCGGCCGGGTCACCGACCGCGACCTGTTCGATCGCCGCCGCGGCGACCGCCTCTACCGTCGGCAGCGCCTCGCGTGGCACCAGCATCCGGGTCAAGGCCGAGCAGGTCTGGCCGCCGTTGATGAAGCACTTCCGGATGCCGTTGACGACTGCTGCCTCGAAGTCCGCGTCGTCGAGGATCACATTGGCCGACTTGCCGCCAAGCTCGACCGTGACCGGCTTCACCGAAGCAGCGGCCAACTCACTGACCCTGATCCCGGCCCGAGTCGAACCGGTGAAGGAAACCATGTCGACCCCGGGGTGGGAGGCGATCGCCTCGCCGACCACCGGGCCGGTGCCGGTCACCATGTTGACCACACCACCCGGCATGCCGGCCGCCTCGATCACCTCCATCAGCAGGTAGGCGGCAAGCGGGGTCATCTCGCTCGGCTTCAGCACCACCGTGTTGCCGGCGGTGAGCGCCGGCGCGACCTTGGCGGCGATCTGGTGGATCGGATAGTTCCAGGGAGTGATCGCCCCGACCACGCCGAGCGGCTCGCGGATCACCTTCGAGTTGCCGATCGTCTGCTCCCACGGCATTTCCTCGATCAGGTGCTCCATCGAGGTGAAGTCCATCGCGGGTAGCGAGGCCTGGATCAGCATGCCTTCGGTGACCGGGGTGCCGAGCTCCTGGCTGATCAGACCGGCGATCTCCTCGGCCCGGTCCTGAAGGCCGTGGCCGATCAGGGTGCAGAATCCTGCGCGGTCATGGACCGGAAGCGACCGCCAGTCGGGCAGGGCCGAACGGGCGGCCTGCACCGCTGCGTCAACATCATCCGAAGTGCCGGCCGGAACCGAACCCATGACCTGCTCGGTCGACGGGTTGATCACCCCGATCGTCTCCGATGACGTGGGTTCGACCCACTCGCCGCCGATGAAGTGGCTGCCGGTCTTCGCGGCCCACGTGGGCGCCGCGGCCGGATCGTTCGACGCGGTGGTGGCTGCTTCTGCCTCCGGTGCTTCGGTCGGGTTCATGCTCCTGCCTCCACGGTTTTGCTGGCTGTTTGTCCGCCGGCGCCGGCATCCTCCAGGATCTTCTCGGCGGTGCGCGAAGCCAGCGCCATGATCGTGATCATGGGGTTGGTGCCCGAAGGGGTCGGGAAGGCCGAGCCGTCCCCGATCCAGACCCCGGGCAAGTCATGCAACTCGCCGCGCGGGTCGGCGACGCTATCGGCCGGGTCTTTGCCCATCCGGCAGGAGCCCATCTGGTGGGCGGCAAAGAGTTTCGCGCCCCCGGCCCGGAGCGGGATCCGGTTGATCCGGCCGAGAAAAGCATCGAAGTCATCCCCGATCCGCCAGCCGGGCATGCCCTGGGCCAGGGCGAAGATCTGGTTGGCACCGGCTGCCCGATGCAGCCGCACCTGCTGCTCGAGCCCGAAATGCATGTTCGCGACATCCCGCGGATCATCGAGCGAGTAGATCGGCATTGACTGGCCGTCCCCGTCGATCAGCACCTGGCCGCCGCCGCGCTCGCGGGTCAGGTTGATCGTGATCGAACCGTTCGCGTAGCCGGCGAGAACCTCACGATGCTGCTCGGCAGTCGTGAACGGAATCGCGGAACCGCCGAGTCCGGTCGTGTACTGGGCGCCTTCGATCAGGAAGCCGTAGCCGTCGTCTTCGAGTCCGTTCTCGAACTCGTTCACGACCGCCGCATGAGGCGGACCCCACCAGGCCTGCTGGTCGTCGGGATAGGTGGCGAAGATCAGGGTGCAGGGGTGGAGGCGCAGGTGCTTGCCGGTGGCCGGCCCACCGATGCCGGAGCGGAGCAGAAGCGCCGGTGACTCGAGGGCACCGCCGGCGACGACCACCCGAGGCGAGCGGATCGTGATCCCCGCCCCGCCGAAGTCGGCCTCGATCCCGGCCGCCCGACCGTCCTCGACCAGAATCTTCTTTGCCTGGCAACCGACGATGACATCGGCCCCGTTCCGGGTCGCGTCCTCCAGGTAGGTCTTCAGGGTTGACTGCTTGGCTCCGGACTGATCACCCCAGCCCATGTATCCGGCCATTGCCGGGTCATGCTTCGCTCTGTCCCAGTTGCGGTCGGTCGGATGCCAGGCCCAGCCGAGCTTCTCGGATGCGTCGATCCAGGTTTTCTGGGTCTGGTTCAGCTCGGAACATTCGCGGTTGACCATGATCCGCTCCCAGACTGAATCGATATGCCGGTCGAAATCGGGCGTGTTCACATCCTCGAGGCCGTACTCGTCAGCCCATTCCTGCCGCACCCATGGTTTCGGCTTCAGGCAATTGGTCCAGTTGATCAGGGTGCCACCGCCAAGGCAGCTGCCGGCCTGGAGGCTGACGTTGAAATCGGCCGTGTAGGTCGGGCCGCCTCGCCAGTACATGCGTGCGAAGCCGTTCAGCTCGGTCTGGTCGAAGTCGGCTTCGTTGAAGTAGCCACCCATCTCCAGCACGATCACCTTCAAGCCGGCTTCAGCCAGGCGGGCGGCGATCACTCCACCGCCAGCCCCGGAACCCACAACCACCGCATCGGCTTCGAGCACATCCCCATCCGAGGGAGTCAGGGGCCGGATCGGCTTTTCGACCTCCGGGGGCGGGGAAATCGGTCCGGGGAAGTTGAACTGCTCCCAGTTCGTGTTCGGCGGCAGGCCGTAGTGAAAGAAAAGCGTGAGCTGGGTGAGCGCCCCGACCCCGATCGCCGCCTCGCGGCTGGCCAGCGAAGTATTGGTCAGGATCTGCTCGCGCGAAGCCTGGGAAAGCGAGGAGAAGTTCTGCAACTCCAGGCTGTCGAGCAGCTCGGCCATGCCGGCCTGATCAGTCTCGGGCATTTCACTGATTGCCTGGGCGACCGCCTGGTTGGCGCCGGTATCGGCGGCGGACCGGGCCCAGAACCCGGTCGGATCGTCCTCGCGATGAAGCGACGGCACGATGGTGTCGCAAACAGAATTCAGGACGGCGACACGGTTCTCATCAAGCATTCTTGTGTTCCTCTCCTCGGTACCCCTAACCCTCGGCCAGTGTAGCGCCGGAAAGAAACGGTGAAATCACCTCGTTCGGATGCTCAGCGGGGATTGAAGAGGCGACCATCCTTGCCGCTCCGCGAAGAATCGGGGAAAACCTTGAGGCCGACCCCCTCCAGCTCCCCGCTCACCGGATGTTTCATGAAACATGGTTCGAGCTGTTTGAAATAGCGGCTGGCGTCACCCTGCGAGAACCGGGACTTGCGGGTCGGGCCGATCACCAGGTCGGCCAACTGGAGCCCGAGTGAATGGTGGGAAGGTCCGAGCAGGAGGCCGTCGACGATCCTGTCGAGCTCGGCGAAGTCGGTGCCTTCCTCGTGGATCCGGTCGAAGTAGCGGCGCATGTGATTGTCGGTTTCGAACTGTCGGGAGTCGAGTACGATCGCGCCCCAGGCCTCTTCGTGAGCGAGAAAACGCTGGTAACGCTCGGCGGTGAAGGTGAGAGCGGTCTGGTAGATCACATCCGGGTTGCGGAAGAACTTTTCACGGTACCCCTCGATTGTGGACCCGGTGTAAAGGACGGTCGCCAGACAATGGATCGGCAGCCCGGCGAGGCAGGCAAAGGCGGCATCGGCAACCGGGGGCGGAACCTCACCGGTTGAAACCCCGGACCACTTGAGCTCCTTGCCGGAAGGCCAGCCGGACTCCTCCAGGCAGGCGCTCCAACGGGACTTGACCGCGGTCCAGTCATCGGCACGAATCGCCACACCTCCGAGGGCAAAAATTTCGTCGTCGGCCGGGCTGCCCGACTCATCCAGAAACAGTAGGTACATGCCTCAATCCGGTCGGTGTCGCTTTTTTCCAGGCCAAGCCTGTTGGCCGGCAAGGTCGCCCCGGTGAAGGAAATTCCGCATGAAAGCCTTTCGAAAATGACCGGAAGAAGAGACCCGGTGATCTTAAAGCTTCCGGCAGGCGGGATATGGTCGGAACATGGAAACTCTGCCGCTGGCTGTCTCCCTTCTCCAACTTTCGATCTGGGTCCATGTGACCGCCGTCGTGGTCGGTCTCGGCATGACATTCGCCGAAGCCCTGCTCTTCCCGGTGGCAATGAAGATGAACCCCCGGCACCTGCCGTTCGTTCACCGACTTCAGTTGACGATCAACCAATACGTGGCCAACCCGGCCCTGCTGCTCATCGTCGCAACCGGCATCTACCAGGTTTCGGAAATGGGCTGGAGTTTCGGAGCCTTCTGGATCAGCGCAAGCTTCGTGATCGTGATCATCCTCGGCGGGTTAAACGGGGCCTATTTCATCCCCTCCGACCGGAAGCTTGAAGCGATGCTGAACAGCGAGATAGAGGCGGCTGGAGACGGACCCTTCACTCCTTCGGAGGAGTACCTGAACAAGGCGAAGGTCCAAGGCATGCTCGGGCCGGTAATGGGCATCCTGATCGTGCTGGCGATCTACCTGATGGTGGTCAAGCCGGGAGCCTGAGCTTCAGCCATCCTCGAGCAGGCTCTTGAGGGCTTCGAGTCTCTCCCGCCACCAGGATTTCATCCGGTCAGCGACCTGACTGCCAGGAAGCTTCTGGTGCTCAAGGGAAACCCGGCATCTGTCCCTGCCTACACGTTCGAAACTGACCGTGATTCCGGTGGTGCCATCACCCCAGTCGTAACGCGCTGAACCAGGTGCCGTGGCGGTCCGCAAGTGGAGCTCGGCATCCGGCAGCCACTTGTCACGGATCGACTCCCGTTCGAATGCCTCGAAGGCAGTATTGACCGGAGTCGTGACGATCGTTGAGGCCGTCACCGACCAGCCCTCGGCCCGCTGGCCCGGTTCCCGCAACCCCCGGGATCGTTCATACCCGACAGTGATCGACTGGGCCAGCCATCCGGGAACCCCCTGCTCGTCGGACAGCCAGCGGGCGATCTCGGTGTGGGACCTTCGCTCGGCGCCGGCCTGGTCAAGCAGCTCAAGCCACTCTTCCCAGTTCCTGCCGGTCGCTTCAGCGAGCTTCTTACTCGAAAGCGTCGGTTCGAAGACAGACATGTCACCTCACTTTAACTGTCTGCGCCAGTCGGCAACAGGAGACCGCACCTCTAACATTGACGGTTCATGACGGACGGATCGAAGACGAAGGTGGAAGTGCGCGATGAACCGGTCGCCAGCCGGTACGAGATTTCGGTTGACGGTGAACTTGCCGGCTTTGCCGACTACCGGCTGGACAACGACACGATTACTTTCCCCCACACGGAAATCGACCCGTCCCGGGAAGGGCAGGGGCTGGGTGGCCGTCTGGTCGGCTTTGCGGTGACTGATGCCCGATCCAGGGGCCTTACGATCATTCCTGTCTGCCCGTTCGTCAAAAGCTGGATAGAGAAACATCCCGCGCAGCCATGACCGTCACCCGGGAAGAGGCGGAAGCGGCCGCTGACCAGGTACCGGGCAGCGGGCTTTCTGCCCGGCTCTATGAGCCTTTTCTGTGGCTTGGCGAGAAGGCCGGTTTCTGGCGCTGGCGCCAGCGACTGGTATCCGGGGTTTCCGGGTCGGTGATCGAGATAGGTGCAGGTACCGGCCTGAACCTGCCCTTCTACCCGTCCGGGCTCGAACGGCTGGTTCTGGTCGAGCCCGAGGTCCACAAGGCAAAGGTGCTCGGCAAAAAGACCCCGCCAGCCGGGGTCAACCCTGAAATCATCCGGGCACCAGGTGAATCGCTGCCATTCGAGGACGACACCTTTGACACGGTGATCCTGACCCTCGTGCTCTGCACGGTCGCCGACCCGAACGCGACCGCGGCCGAGATCCGGAGAGTCCTGAAACCGGACGGCCGGTTTCTCTTCATCGAGCATGTACGTTCAGACAGTCCGCGGCTCGGTCGTTTTCAGGACCGGATGGAAGGCCCGTGGAAAAAACTTGCCGATGGCTGCCACTGCAATCGCAGAACGGTCCCGATGCTGGAAGCCAACGGCTTCAAGGTCGAGATAGCTGCCGAGATGGACAAACTGCCGATGTTCCCGTTGACCAGACCGATCGTCAGCGGGGTCGCCACGGCCGGGCCAGACACGGCAGCCCGGCCCGCCTAGCCGTCGAAGTCGTCGTCCGGTACTTCCGATGAACGAATCTCGTCCGGTTCCGAGTAGGTCGAACCGGCGTCCTCTTCCGGAGCGAAAGCGTCAAGCTCCGGATCACGGCCAAGTCCCGGATCCTCGGTCTGATGGATCAACTCCGCCTCGGCTTCTTCGAATCCCTCCGATTCACCCTCGCCGGATTCACGCAGCGGACGCTCCGCTTCATTTTCGAACTCGAGTCTCTCGTCGAGGTCACGCCACGGTGGTTTCATGCCGTCAGGGTACCGACCCGGCGATCCGGCAGGTCTGATCGGTAAGCGGTGACGGCCGGAGTAGCCGGGAACCGGGAGCCGCTTGATGACCCGGCGCCGGGAACCGGCGGCTCAGAGGACCTCAAATGCCCGTTCGACCGGCGGCTCAGAGGACCTCAAGTGCCCGTTCGACCGGCCGGGCCAGGACAGCTTTGTCACCGTTGACGACGATCGGGCGCTGGAGGAGCTCCGGCCGCTCGGCCATTGCGGCGATGATCACATCATCTTCTTGAGCGGCGAGATCGCGGGCGCCTTCCTCGCGCAGGCGAAGCGCCTCGGCAGCGGTGATTCCTGCCTTGGCGAGCAGGTCACGGATCTCGGCTTCCTGAAGACCGGTTACGTGGTACTCGACCGAATCGAAATCGATGCCCTGCTCTTCCAGGAGCTTCGACAGTTTGCGGCAGGTGGTGCAGGCCGGCTTCTCATAGACAACAACCGGCATCAGTCGTTCTCGACCTTGACCTCGCTCAGGGAATAATCGGTCACGTTGTAGACGAAACCGCGAACGTCCTGGCGGTGGGGGATGAACTCGGATCGCCGCACCCGGAGGATCGACTGGGCGACATCGGCCTCCACATCAGTGAACGATTCGATCGCGAAAGAAGGTGCGGTGCCGGTCGCGGCCTGGAGTTCCGAGCGGAAACCGTCGTCGGTGATCGTCTGCATGCCGCAGTCGGTGTGATGGATCAGCATCACCGACTCCGTCCCGAGCTTCCGCTGCGAGATTGCCAGTGACCGGATCACATCCTCGGTGATCACCCCGCCGGCATTCCTGAGGATGTGCGCCTGGCCATCTCCCAGGCCGAGAGCCTGGAAGACGTTCAGGCGCGAATCCATACAGGTGACGATCGCCAGCTTCCCCTTCGGCCTGACATCGAGATGCTGGGGCGAAAGCCCGGAAGAAATCCTCCGGTTGTTCTCAACCAGTTCGTCGATCAAGCCCATGCTTCCCTCACCTGTTCAGGGGTCGCCCGCCGGTCTGTCAGTTGGTTGTGACCTTCTCGAGATCGACATAGAAGACCAGGGTGGCATTGCCCGGGATGGAGGGAGGGCTGCCCTGTTCGCCGTAGCCGAGATCCGGAGGGATGACCAGTTTGCGGCGGCCACCGACCTTCATGCCTGCCACTCCCTGGTCCCAGCCCGGAATGACCTGGCCGGCACCGAGCGTGAACTCGAAAGGCTGGCCGGGCTTGCTGCCGGTCCAGGAAGCGTCGAATTCCTTGCCGGTGTCGAAAATTGCGCCGACATACTGAACCGAAACCGTGTCGCCCTCCTTCGCCTCGGCACCATCACCGACGACGATGTCTTCCGTTTCGAGCTCGGTGGGCGGGGCATCGGAGGAAGCCTCAATCTTCGGCTTTGTGTCGAGATTCTTGACGTCGCCCGAGCTGGAGTCATCCGAGCCGCCACCGCGACCGATCAGGATGACGGCCACCAAAGCGCCGATCAGAACGAGCAGGCCAATTAGAAACCCAAACTTGCGATCCATGGCGCGCATCCTATTAGTGTCCGGGGAATGAAGTCATTTCTGGTCTTCCCTGCCGGCTCGCGGGCCAGGTGGCTGGTAGTTGCCGCCTGGTTTGTCGGGATCTTCCTCGTATTCAGTTTCAACGTGCCCGGCAAGTTCGCCGACGCTGAAAACAACGAATCGATTTCGTACCTGCCAGGCGATGCCGAAGCAACCCGGGCCCTTGAAGCCCAGAAGGAACTGACCGGAAGCGAAGAAGCGCCGATCGTGATCGTCTATCGGAGGGATGGCGGCCTGACCGCGTCTGACCGGGCACGGGTCGCCTCGGATCTGAAAAAGCTGAACGCCGAAGTGGAAGGGGTCAGCAGCCCTTTCCGGACGGTTGAAGTTTCGAAAGACGGGTCGGCGGTGATCGTCTCATCCAGCATCACCGCAACTGGCGAGGCGGACGACCTGCTCGAACCGGTCGACCATGCCCGGGAGATCGCCAGCGGTTCGTTCAACGGGCTTGACGTCGCCCTGACCGGGCCCGCCGGCTACGGAGCCGATTCGGTCAAGGTTTTCGAATCGATCAACGGAACACTTTTCGTTGCGGCCTTCGGCCTTGTCTTCGTTCTGCTGATCCTGATCTATCGTTCGCCATTCCTGCTCTGGCTGCCGCTGATCGCGGTCGGATTCGCGGAGATCGGGGCCCGTGCGGTCGGTCTTGGACTGACTGAACTCGGGGTCACCGTCAACGGACAGTCTTCATCGATTCTTTCGGTGCTCGTTTTGGGGGCCGGCACCGACTACGCATTGCTCCTGATCAGCCGATATCGCGAGGAACTGAGACACCGCGAATCGAGACAGGATTCGATGCGTGTTGCCCTTTCGAGTGCGGGTCCGGCGATCGTCGCCTCGGGCCTGACGGTGATCGCCGCCCTGCTCTGCCTCGCACTTGCGGAACTCAACTCAACCGCCTCGATGGGGCCGATCGGCGCGGTTGGGATTTTCATGGCGATGCTCTCGATGCTGACCCTGCTGCCGGCGATGCTGGTGATCGCGCCACGTTTCGTGTTCTGGCCCCGGGTGCCCAAGGAAGGAACCGGCGGGACCGACGCCGAGCATGGGATGTGGCGCCGGCTAGGGGACCGGATCGCCAAAAGGCCCCGCCCTGTCTGGGTGACTGCGATAGCGGTGCTGGCAGTGATGTGCCTTGGCCTGACCCAATACGACAGCGGGCTGACCTCCGCCAACGGTTTCGTCGAGGACGTCGAAGCGGTCAAGGGCGAGCAGCTCATCGCCGAATCGTTCCCGGATGGCTCCAATGTCCCGACCGAGATCGTGGTCGGCGATCCGGCGAAATCGAAGGCGGTGATCGATGCGGTGCGACAAGCGCCGGGAGTCGCCTCGATCCGGCAGGTAGACGGCAACCAGGACGGGGTCCTGCTGAACGCCATACTTGCCGAGGAGCCGTATTCCCCGGCTGCCTTCGACCTGATTCCGGGGATTCGCGACGCCGCCCATCAAGCTGGCGGGGAGACCACCCTGGTCGGGGGCGGGACCGCGGTTGAACATGACATGCGGCAAGCGAACCAGCGGGACGTGAAGGTGATCGTGCCAATCGTCCTGGTTGTTGTCTTCCTGATTCTGATCGGCCTGCTGAGGGCTGTCGCCGCGCCGGTCCTGCTGATCGGCACGGTGGTGCTGAGCTTCCTTGCGGCGCTCGGTGTCGGGTTCGTGTTCAGCGACATGGTTTTCGGGTTCCCGGGGGTTGACCCTTCCCTGCCGCTTTACGTGTTTGTGTTTCTGGTGGCGCTGGGAATCGATTACAACATTTTCCTCATGGCCCGGGTGCGGGAGGAAACTCTCGCCCACGGAACCAGGGAGGGCATGCTGCGGGGACTGGCGGTCACCGGCGGGGTGATCACCTCGGCCGGGATCGTGCTCGCCGGGACCTTCTCGGTGCTGGCCGTGCTGCCGCTCGTTTTTCTCGCTGAGATGGGGTTCACGGTTGCCTTCGGGGTGTTGCTCGACACCTTCCTGGTCCGGTCGATACTGGTTCCGGCCCTGGTGCTGGACATCGGACCGAAAGTCTGGTGGCCATCGAACGTCCTTATGAAAAGCGGAAAAACCGGGCCGGCATCGACCGGTGGTTAGTCTGGGCAGATACCGGGAACCAGTCGGGTACCGGAGCAACTGACCCACCAAGGAGGACCAATGGCAGCAAGAGCAAACGCGGAGTGGAAGGGTGGAATCAAGGACGGCAGTGGCACGTTCACCGCCGGGGATTCACTGGGTGGCGAATACTCGTTCAAGTCCCGTTTCGAGGACGGCCCCGGCGCCAATCCGGAACAGATGATCGCCGGAGCGCATGCCTCCTGCTTCTCGATGGCGCTTTCGCTGATCCTCGATGAAGCCGGGACCCCCGTCGACTCGGTCAGGACCGATGCGAGAGTGACCGTGAGGCTGCTGGACGAAGGCCCGACGATCACGAAGATCGAGCTTTCCACGGTGGGCAACGTTCCCGGGATCGATCAGGCCGCTTTCGAAGAAGCTGCGGAAGCGGCCAAGGCCAACTGCCCGGTTTCGAAGGCACTCGCGGGCGTCCCGGAAATCACCCTCGAAGCGACCCTGGAGTCCTGAAGGAAGGTCTCCTCCCAACCCTGATATCACGTCCGGAGCGGGCGGCGTTCCGACCGTCGAGGCGGGTAGGTTCCGCAGCCTTGACCGACGCGCAGCGACAGGCTGAACCAACCCCTGCTCCGGGCCGGAATATCCCGGACTGGCCGGCAGATCGTCCGCTCAGGGCCTGGCAGAAGCAGGCCCTGGGCGAGCTCGCCGCCCATCCCGGCGACAGTTTCCTGGCGTCGGCCACCCCCGCGGCGGGCAAGACGACTTTTGGGCTGCGGGTTGCCTGGGAAATGCTGGCGAGTGGCCGGGTGAGCCGCGTGGTGGTGGTGGCCCCAACCACGCATATATGTCGGCAATGGGCAGCAGATGCGGCCCGCTACGGGATCGACCTTGAGCCCAACCGGCCAAATTCCGATGGTCCCGAGACCCCGGATTTTCATGGCGTAACCGTGACCTACCACACGGTTGCGGCCGGACCGGGACTGCACGCCGATGCCGCCAGACGACCAACCCTGGTGATTGCCGACGAGCCGCATCACATGGGTGACCAGGCGAGCTGGGGGGTTAGCGCGCGGCGTGCCTTTGACCGGGCGAGCTTCCGGCTGCTGCTTTCCGGCACCCCGTTCCGTTCCGACAATGACGCGATTCCATGGGTCGTCTACGACGATGAAGGAATCAGCCGCGCTGACTTCACGTACGGGTATCCGGAGGCGCTGGTCGATCGGGTCTGCCGGCCGATCACCTTCCTTCCCTATGACGGCGAGATGGAGTGGGAGAGCGACGGTCGGGTCTGGACGGCTGATTTTGATCTGGTGCTGCCGGCTGCGGAAACCGCCCGGCGGCTCCGCACCGCACTGGCCGCAGACGGCGAATGGATGGGTGAGGTGCTGCGTGATGCCGACGCCCGGCTGAGCGAGGTACGGGCAGCAGGTCATGAGAACGCCGGAGGTCTGGTCGTGGCTTCCGACCAGGAGCATGCCCGGGCGATCGCCGGCCGGCTTGGTTCGATCACCGGTGAGCAGCCGGAGATCGTAATGAGCGATGAACCTGGTGCCAGCGCCAGGATCGCGGCATTCGCGGTTTCGGACCAGCGATGGCTCGTTTCGGTGCTGATGGTTTCTGAAGGTGTCGACATTCCCCGGTTGCGGGTCGGTGTTTATGCGACGGCCGCCCGGACCGAACTTTTCTTCCGTCAGGTGGTTGGCCGTTTCATCCGGACAACCCCTTCACCCCGTCGGCAGATGAGCTACCTGCTGCTCCCCGCGGATGGGCGCCTGAAACAGCTCGCTTTCGAGATCGAGAAGGAACGCCGCCATGCGATTGAACTCGGCCCTGAATTGGAAGGCGAGCTGGAAGAGCTGGATCATGAACCGCCGGAGCGCGGCGAACCGGGCCAGGCGTTCACTGCGCTGAGCTCCAGCGCAGCTGAACTGGACGATGCGATCCTCGCCCAGACGACCATGCAGCTATTTGCCACTGATGATCTCGACCAGAGCCCGGCTCCGATGAAAACGCTGTCCAGCTCACCGGCGAAAAAGCCGGAGTTGAAGACACTCGCGCCCCGCGAGGATTCCGCGTACGCGATACGTGAACGGCTGCGGGAGGAACGCAAAGAACTGGTTGCGGATGTTTCGCGCAAGACCGGGGAGAGCTACCAGCAGATCAACGCCCGGATAAACCGCGAGCTTGGAGTGGCCTCGGTCAGCAAGGCCGCTCGTGCGGACCTGGAGCGGGGCAATGCTTTGCTCGAACGGGACCTCCGCTCGTAGGCCGACCGGCCCGGATCCCGACCGGCTCGAATACGGGCACCGGGAACTTCATTGCGCCTCGGAAGCATCCTTGCTCTCCCCGGGGAGGTATTCTTATCCTGCGAAGCTCATCGAAGATCGATCAGGGAGGAAGTAAAAGCTCATGTATGCCGCCAAGAGCCTGCCGGGCCCGCTAGGGGTTTCGGATGCGGCACCACTGCCGGAAGGGTCACGCACAGCCCTGCTGGTAATTGACATGCAGAACGATTTCGTCGAGTCCGGTGGACCTCGTCAGGTTCCAGGTGCCACTTCGATAATTCCCGCGGTTGCCACAGCTGCGGAGCGGATGCGGAGTGAAGGTGACCTGATCGTGTGGATCAGCCGGGCCTACTCGGCTGACGGTGCGAATGTTGAAGCCTCCCGCAAGCCCCAGTTCATGAAGGCACCGTATGCGGTGGCCGGCACCCGCGGGGCAGAACTGGTTGACGGGCTGAAACCGCGATCGGACGACCTCAGGCTGGTAACCCCCTCATATTCGGCCTTCTTCCGGACCGACCTGGACATGAAGTTGCGCGAAGCCGGAGTTTCGAAGCTGGTCGGATGTGGTGTTGACCTTTCCCGCTGTGTCAGAGCCACGCTTACCGAGGCAGTTTCTCTCGGTTACGAATGCTCGGTTCTCGCCCAGGCGGTCGCCAGCCGGAGCGATGCGGCTCTGAACGCGAACCTCGCCGACCTGACCGACCTCGACATCACCGTCGAGGAGTAGCGGCCTCCTCTCAGGCTTTCACGCGGCGACGCCAGGGCAGGCGGGCCGCTCGCCTGTCCTTGAGGATCTTCTGGGCGGCGTTGTGGCCCGAAGCTGCGGTGACTCCGCCGCCGGGATGAGTGCCGGCTCCGCAAAGGTAGAGGCCGTCAACCGGGGTCGAGTACTGGGCCATGTCCGGAACCGGCCGCATGAAGGCCATCTGGTTCATCCCCTGTTCTCCCTGGAATATCGAGCCACCCTGCAGGCCGAAGATCCGTTCGAGGTCGGGCGGGGCAAGAACCTCGTGCTGGTCGATTGAGCCGCGGAAATTCGGGGCATACCTGGTGAGCATGTCGATGCAGGTTTCGCCGTAGCGTTCCCGGTCACCCTCTGCCCACTCTGCCTCCGTGGACGGTCCGTACTGGGTGAACATGGTCATGATCGTCCGGTTGTCATCGGTCAGCGAGTCATCGATCGAAGATGGGTACTCGGCTTCGATATAGGGATGCGCCGCGGGGCGACCCTGGAGTGCGTCTTGCCAGGCGGCTTCGAGATAGTCGATCGAGGGGCAGATGTTGACCCCTGCGCCGAGCAGCATCTTCTGTTCTTCGGCAGTCACGTTTTCGTATTGCGGGGCTTCGTTCAGCACGTAGTTGACTTTGACCGAGCCGCCCTTGGTCCGGTATCGCTCCATGTCGGTCCGGATCTCGTCGGAGAAGTGTTCGCCCCCGACCATGTCGAGGATCGTTGATTTCGGGTGGGCGCCGGAAGCGATTACCGGGGCCCGGAAGCTGTCTCCGTTGGTGAGGGTGACCCCGACCGCACGGCCACCTTCAACATCGATCGAGGCAACTTCGGCATCGGTCAGGATGGTCGCACCATGTGATTCGGCAGAACTGGCGATCGCGTTCGAGATAGCACCCATGCCGCCGACGACCTGGCCCCAGACCCCGCCCATTCCGTCGAGTTCGCCAAGTGCGTGGTGGAGGAGGTTGTAGGCGGTCCCCGGGGTACGGGGGCCGGCCCAGACTCCGACCACCCCGGTCGAGGCGATCGAACCCTTGAGCGCATCGTGCTCGAACCAGTCGTCCAGCAGGTCGCCGACGGACATGGTGAAGATCCGGATCAGGTCCTGGACATCCCTCTTGCCTAGCCCGGCGATCCGGGCGCCTTCACGGATCAGGGAGGCGATGTCGCCGGGTGTTCTGGAGCCGAGTGCCGGTGGCTCACGGAGCAGCATGGGGCGCAAGAACGAGGCGGTGCGTTCCAGCAGGTCTTCAAACGCTTCGTAGTTGTCGGCGTCCTTCGATGAGAACTTGCGGATTGACTCGACTGTCCGTTCGACCTCGTTGAAAAAGAAGATCGGTCCATCATCGGTCATCGCCGCATAGGCAGGGTCGAGCGGGTAGGCCTTGTAGCCGAAGTCCTTGAGACGCAGGTCGGAAACAACCTTTGACTGGAGCATCGAGACGACGTAGGAGCAGCGGGAAACCCGGGCTCCCGGCCAGACTTCTTCAGTCACGCAGGCGCCGCCGAGGATCGGTCTCCGCTCCAGGACGAGGGTCTTCATGCCCGCCCGGGCGAGGTATGCCGCGGTGGTCAGGCCGTTGTGCCCGCCGCCGACGACGATCGCCTCGAAGGTGGAAGGGATTCCGCTGCCCGAGCCGTTGGTCGAAGCCGCGCTGCCTGTGCGCATCGTGTTCGCCTCCATGATCCGACCCTAACGCAAAGTGCGATTGACTACAAGGTCAACAAATCACATGCGTGGGGGTCAATAGACTGAAAGCCATGACGGGAGAGAGCAGTACGGCCTTGGCCACTGGAGCAAGCAGCCTCGAAGACTCGGCGAAGCGGCATTTGATGCTGCATTTCTCCGACATGAAGTCGGCCGTGGAAGAGGGGATAACGATCATCGAACGGGGTGAGGGAGTTCACGTCTTCGACGACCGGGGTGACCGCTACATCGACGGGCTCTCCGGGCTCTATTGCGCCTCACTCGGGCATTCCTGGGGCGATGAGGTCGGGGAGGCCGCGCATGAGCAGATGAAGCAGCTTCCGTACGCAACAAACTGGACGGTCGCCCATCCGCCTTCGATCGAGCTTGCCGAGAAGATCGCGTCCCTCGCGCCCGAAGGGATGAACAAGGTGTACTTCACCTCAGGCGGCTCGGAATCGGTGGAGGCGGCCTGGAAGATGGCGGTCCAGTGGCAGCAGGCCAACGGTCACGAGCGGCGTCGCAAGGTGATCGCTCGCAACAACTCCTACCACGGGGTGACCATGGGCGCATTGTCTTTCACCGGAATCCCGGTCTGCCGAACACCCTTCGACCCGCTCGGCGTCCCGTCAGTCCACGTCAGTAACACCGGCTCATACCGTCGCCCCGAGGGTGAGGATGAAGCCACGTTCTGCCGGGTTTTGCTGGATGAGGTCGAGGCGGTTATCGAGTTTGAGGACCCCTCGACCATCGCGATGATGATCGCCGAGCCGGTCCAGAACGCCGGCGGCTGCTTCATGCCCCCGGCCGGCTATTGGCAAGGACTCCGGGAGATCTGCGACCGTCACGACATTCTGCTCTGCTCGGACGAGGTGATCTGCGCCTACGGCCGGATCGGCACCTGGTTCGGGGGCCAGAAGTTCGACTATGTTCCGGACCTTGTCACCTTCGCGAAGGGCTTGACTGGCGCCTACTTCTCGATGGGCGGCGTGCTGATGAGTGACAAGGTCGCCGAGCCCTTCTTCGACGGCAGGGCGGATTACAACAATGGCTACACCTTCGGTGGCCATCCGGTCGGTTCGGCGATCGCCCTCAAGACGCTGGAGATCCTCGAGCGCGAGAACGTGCTGGACAATGTGAACGCCAATGCGCCGGTGGCCGAACGGGAGTTGAATTCGCTGCTTGACATCCCGATCGTCGGAGACATTCGGGGCACCGGCCATTTCTGGGCGATCGAGGTGGTCCGCGACCAGGCGACGAAGGAGCCATTCAGCGGGCCAGAGTCCGAAGATCTGTTCAAGAATGTGCTCTCCAAAGCGCTCTGGGACCGAGGCTTGCTCTGCCGCCTTGACGATCGGGCCGACCCGATCATCCAGATCGCCCCGCCACTGATCGCCGAACCGGCCCTGTTCGAGGAGATCACCGGAATCCTCCGCGAAGGACTGGAAATCCTCGCCGCCAAGGTGTCCTGACCCGGACCGTCCGGGCCAAACGGACGTCCGGTCGGCGAGAGTTCCCCGGGTCGACCTCGACTGTTTCACCGCGTCGCGGCCGGGATTCCCACTGAATACCGGTGAATATCCCGGCCACGATCGGCGAGGCGGGCGGAAATCCCGCGATCTGCGGTGCTGATCACGATCCCGGCCGGGATTTCCACTGATTACCGGTGAAAATCCCGGCCACGATCAGCTGAGGTGAGCGAGGGCGTCGAGGGCGATCGTTCCTTTGGGGCTGGCCACAACCGGGTTTAGCTCGATCAGATCGAAGTGCCGGTCCTGTTCGTCGCGGTAGTCGAGCATCAGATTCCCCAGCTTTGCGGCGAAGACTGCTAGGTCTTCCAGGTCGACGCCCTCTGTGCTGCGGTGGCCTCCGAGGATTCCGAAGGCTTTGAGCCGGGTCAGGGCCTTCTTCACCTGCTCCGGCGAAGCCGGCAGGGGCAACACCACAGAGTCCTTGAGCTGCTCTGCCCAGACGCCGCCCAGCCCGATGGTCAGCGACGGTACCACCGCGTCCGAACGGGCGGTGATGATCAGCTCTGACCCCGGCCCGGCCATCTCCTCAATCAGTAAGAGCGGCGGCTCGGTCCCTGCCTCGTCGGCCAAGTGTGCCGATCCCGCAGAGCGAAGTTTGCCTGGGGGAGGGAACGGCGGCTCGATCCCTGCCGCGCCGGCCAGGCCTTGATCGAGCTGAATCTGCCCGGCGATCGACATCAGATCCTCGGCGTGACGGAGCAGTTCCGCCTCGTCTTCGATCCCGAGCCGGACTGCACCGAGCTCACTCTTGTGCTGGATCGAAGGGCCGGACAGTTTCAGGACCAGCGGGAAGGACAAGCTGGCCGCGGCGTCCAGACATGCGCCGGGCGATCGGGCGGCGAGGAAGGCGGGGACGGCAATTCCGGCCTCCCGGAGGATCTCCTTCGCCCGATGCTCGGCCAGCCACGAACCCTTCTGATTCTCGGCCAGCCATGAATCCGTGCCTTCAATGCCCGAGGCGGAAGCGGTGCGGGCTGCTTCGGCGATCATTCTGAGTCTCTCTGTGGCCTCGCTCTTCACCTGTCGGGCGAAATTCTGGCTTGCCTTGATCGACGCCAGAGCCGCCGGGATGCCACCCACGGCCGGGATGCCGGAAGCCGCGAGCTCAACCCGGGCATCGGGATCGACCAGGTCGGGCAGGGTGGAGGCAAGCACGGTCGGAGTGTTGCCCCGAAGGGCTCCGCTGGCCAAGCCACGGCGGACCCCCGCCCAGCCCTCACGATGCTCCTCGCGCAGGTCTTCCGGATGGTCGTGGAAGAGCAACAGCTGGTTGATGTTCGGGTCTGCCCCGACCGTGGCGACCATCTCGCCGAGCAGTTCGGTCTCATCCCAGATCAACGAGGTGTAATCGAGCGGATTGGCCGGGGTCACCGCATCCGGGAGCAGGTCGGCCAGCCGGTCGAGGGTGGCCTGCTCCAGGTCTGGAAAGCCGAGCCCGAGCAGCTCCGCCTGGTCGGCGGCGATACCGGAATCACCGCCGGAGCAGGTAAGGACCGCAGGACCGCCCGGGCGCCGGGGCCGGGCCCGCGGTTCGGCCATCACCCGGGCGACTTCCAGAAGCTCATGGGGGTCGGTTGTCCAGGCGGCGCCGGCTTCCTCGATCAGGGCGCGAAAGACCTTCTGATCCCCGGCGATCGCACCGGTGTGAGCAGCCGCTGCGGCTTGGCCCGCCTTCGAACTCCCGACCTTGAGCACCGCCACCCCGATCTCCCGGTCAGAGCACAGGGCCAGCGCCTCAGCCAGCTTTGCTCCATCCCCGTCGGTTTCCTGGAAAAGCGCGATCGCTTCGACTCCTTCGAGCCCGGCGATCGAAGTCAGCCAGTCGCCGGTGTCAAGTACCGCCTGGTTGCCGGTCGAGACCATGGTGTGAAAGCCGATGCCGCGCTTCGAACCGATTGCGTTTACAGCGACATTGCCCGACTGGGAGATCATCGCCACCCCGCCCGCCTTGATCCCGGCCGGGACCGAATCGCCCCAGAGGGGAGCCCGGTGATGAAGGCTGATCACCCCGTTCCCGTTTGGGCCACAGACCGGAAACGCATTCTGGTTTGCCACCGCTGCCAGTTCCGTCTCGAGACCCTTGCCCGCGGCGGTCTCGCCGAAGCCGGCCGAGACAACGACCGCGCCGCCGCAGCCGGTCTCGATTGCTTCGCAGATCGCCGGGGTAACTGCCGGGGCCGGAACGGCAATTACGACCGCATCGACCGGGTCGGGGAGGTCGAAAAGCGACGGGAAGCAACGATGGCCGTGGACAGACTTCCGGCCGGGATTTATCGGAAAGACCGGACCGCCAAAGTCGGCCAGCTCGAGGTTGCGGACGACCGTGTCACCGTAGGAACCAGGCCGCTCGGTTGCCCCGACCACAGCCACGGACCGGGGGGCGAGCAGGGCGGTGGGTCGGATTTCCGTCATCGCGACCAGTTATCCGACCCACTGAGTTGCGGGCGAGAAGGCGGGGTTGGTGATGCGGAAGACCGGGTTGGTGGTGATGCAGGAGACAGGGTTAGCGGTGATGCAGGAGGCAGGGTTGGTGTTGCAGGGGCCGGATCGGTATTGGGTTGGTTCTTCCTCATAGGTGCTGGCTCTCCAACCCACCGCCCGTTGCGGCTACTGGATCAGGGCTTCAACCCCGCGCTTTTCGAGGCCCCGGCTGATGATCAGGCGTTGGATCTCGCTGGTTCCTTCCCAGATGCGATCGACCCTGAGCTCCCGCAGGAACCGCTCGGCGACGTTGTCGCGACGATAGCCGCGTCCACCGAAAATCTGAACGCAGCGATCGGCGCATCGCCAGGCCGCTTCGGAAACGAAAAGCTTTGCCATCGAAGCCTTGTTGTGACAGACCTTGGGGTCGCCACCGGCATCGATCAGCTTCGCGACGTCAAGCGTGAGCAGCCGGCCCGCCGCAGCATCAGCCGCGGAATCGGCGAGCGGAAAGGAAACACCCTGGTAGCCGAAGATCGGGGAGCCACCCTGTTCCCGCTGCGTTGCCCACTCGACCGTCTCATCCAGCAGCCGCCACATCGACCCGATGCCCCGGGCAGCGATGCCAAGTCGCTCCTCCGCGAACCAGCCCTTCTGGACCTCATCTCCGCCGCCGATTCCACCGATCACGTCGTTCTCGCCGACTTCCACGTCAGTGAACCGGATCGTTGGATGGCCGTCCGGGTAGGAATGGGTGAAGCCAGGATCCTCGATTGTCTCGACCCCGCCAAGCGACTTCTCGACGACGAACAGGGTCGGCAGCAGCTCACCGTCTTCTTCCAGGTTGGCCATCACGACCAGCACGTCGGCGATATCGCCGGAGGTGACAAACCACTTTTCGCCATTGATCCGAAAGCCGGAGTCGGTGCGCACCGCGGTCGTCTTGATGCCCGACGGGTCTGAACCCGCATCAGCCTCGGTCACCGCATATGCATCGCGGGTCTCGCCACGCAGCAGCGGTTTCAGCCATTTCTCGACATGTTCTTCGGTGGCGAGATCCCAGACGTTGTACCCATTCGGGATATGCCATGAAATGGCGTTGGTCGATCGGCCCAACTGCTCCTCGACCAGAAACCATTCGAGCTTGGACCATCCCTGACCGCCGTTCTCGGGTCGGTGGAGACCCCCGGCGAGTCCGGCTTCCAGGGCCTTTTCCTTGACGAAAGCCACGGTTGAATCGGGGAGCCGGCCATGCAGGAGTTCGGCCTCTTCCTCAAGTGGAATCAGGACCTCGTCAACGAAGTTTCGTGCTCGTCGCTGAAGGTCGAGCGCCGCCTGGTCGAAGCCTTCAACTTCAGGGTTAGTGACGTTCCGGTTCATTTGCGCCCCCACAGATCGCGTGTATTCAAGCGGAATGGGCTGAGACTACATGCGATTGACTACAAGGTCAACCAGCGCTACTATCGGCCCATGGGTGGATCCAGCGAACGATCGGGACCCAACGAGCTGACGGGACCCGGAATGCGGTCGGGATCCAATGGGCTGGCGGCGCAAACCACCGGTTGACAGGACCATTTGACCGGAGAGACCCGGAGGAGCGAGATGAGCAAGGCCAACGGCAATAAGAACGAGTTCGCCAGCCTTCCCCTGAACGCCGATGATGTGGCCCGCTCGCTCAGACCGCTTGAGGCTGCTTCCATGCTGCCGCCTGCTGCCTTCGTCGACCAGGAAGTATTCGACTGGGAGATGAAGAATCTGTTCCTCGGTGGCTGGATCTGTCTGGGCCACATCTCCCAGGTGGCGGAGCAGGGTCGCTTCATCCGGCGGGAAATGGGTCCCGATTCGATCGTCGTGGTCGGAGGCGAACATGGTCAGCCCCATGCCTTCCTCAACGTCTGCCGGCACCGCGGTGCGCGAGTAGTGGTGGAGCCGGAAGGCAAGGTCAAACGCCGGCTCCAGTGCCCGTACCACGCCTGGTCCTACGCCCTCGACGGTTCACTTGTTGCGGCCCCGCACATGGACGAAATCGAGGATTTCGACAAGTCCTGCTTCGGGCTGATCCCGGTCCGGATGGCCGTTCTTGGTGGTCTGATCCTAGTTGACCTGAGTGGCGAGGCACCGGAGCCAGACGATCATGTCGGTGAACTGATCGAGCACCTTGACCGCTACAGAACCGCCGACCTGGTCAGTGGCGGCAGGGCCGAATATGACGTCGCCGCCAACTGGAAAGGCATCGCCGAGAACTACAACGAATGTCTGCACTGCCCCGGAGTCCACCCGGAACTGAATGCCCTCTCCGACTACCAGAGCGGTGAATACATCCAGGGGGAAGGGTCCTGGTGCGGCGGCTCAATGGTGCTTACCGCCGAAGATGCGGCGACGATGGGCAAGGAGGGAGGACACGCCGGCAATCGGTCCCGGATCGAAGGCCTCTCGGAAGAAGACGACAGGACCATCCTCTACTTCGCCCTTTTCCCCAACGCCCTCGTTTCCATGCATCCCGACTACGTGATGCTTCACACCCTCTACCCGAGAGGACCAGGAAGGACCGAGGTGATCTGCGAATGGTTCTTCGAGCGGCGTGCAGTCGAGGCCGGGGACTTCGATCCCACCGACGCGATCGAATTCTGGGACCAGACCAACCGCCAGGATTGGGATATCTGCCAGCTCGCTCAGCTTGGTGTTGCCACCACCGGCTACACAGCGGGCCGCTACTCGGATCAGGAAGGCACGGTGCATGAGTTCGACAGCCTGGTCGCCGGGCGATACATGGAAGCCCTTGAAGGCAGGGTCGAAACATGAGCGGGGACACCCGCGACCGGATCCTTGAAGCCGCCTGTGTCTCGATTGCGGAGGACGGCATCGATGATGTACGGATCGCCCGGGTGGCGATGCGGGCCGGGGCCTCAACCTCACTGGTCCACCACTACTTCTCGACCCGGGAAGAACTGCTCGAAGAAGCGCTGATGCATTCCTACGAGCTGGCCGCAAAAGACCGGTTCGGCCGGCCCGTGGACGAAGAAGCGAATGCTGTCACGAGGCTGAAGGTGATGATCGACGAATGCCTTCCGATCGAAGGCAGGCAACATCAGGAATGGCTGCTCTGGCTGGAACTCTGGCTGCGGGCAGCCCGGGATGAAGGATCGAAACCGCTCGGTCAGAGGCTCTACGGGAGCTACCGTGACTGGATGCTGGCGGTCATCCGTTACGGTGTCAGCAATGGGGAGTTCGAGACTGCCGATCCGGAAGCCAGCGCCGACATCGCGATCGGCCTGCTCGACGGACTGGGGATAAGGGCACTGTTGGCCGACCCTGACATGGACGTTGAGAGGGTGAGGGTCCTTGCCGCCTCGCGGATCGCAAGGGAGCTCGGCATCGAGCCGGAGGCTTTGACCGAATGACTTCGGCCCGCACCACAGCAAGACTGGTGCGGGTGAAGGAAAGAGGTTGCGCCGGTGAGTGAACTGGAACTCAGCCGCCGCCAGCTTCTTCTGGCAGGAGCCGGGCTCGTCGCGACTGCGTATGGACTGAGCGGCTGCACGGTGGAGCGCCCGTTGGACCGCTCGGCTGCCGGGGATGAAGTTGAACCGAAGATCGACGGTGATCTCCTGATCTTCAACTGGGCCCAGTACATGGATCCCGCCCTGAAGAAGGAGTTCGCCGAGAAATACGGGGTCGCGGTCAACGAGGTCAACTTCGACAACCTCGAGGCGATGGTGACCAAGCTCCGTGCCGGTGGTGCCTATGACCTGATTTTCCCTTCGACCGAGTACGTGCTGAGGCTGCGAAACGAACAGTTGATCCGCCCGTTCGACCGGGCCAAACTCAAGAACGCGGACTCACTCTCCCCGTTCTACGACAGTCCCTGGTATGACCCGAACTCCGAGTTCTCGGTGCCCTATGCGTATTACACGACGGGCATCGCCTGGAACACGAATGAAGTCAACGACATGACCGAGTCCTGGGCTGACATGAGCAACCCGGAAGCGCTTGGCCGGATCTTCATGCTCGACGACTTTCAGGAGGGTATCGGCCAGGCGAACCTCTTGAACGGCTTCTATCTGAACACCGAGAAACCGGATGAGCTCGAGGTCTCGAAACAGACCCTGCTGGAGCAGAAGGAAGGGTTGCGCGGCTTTTCCACCAACTCGGTCCAGAACCTGGTTTCCGGAGCGGCCGCCCTGACCCAGGCATGGAACGGTGACGTGGTCAACGCCAGAAACCAGGTCGATGATCCCTCGATTTTCGCCTACCAGACCTGCAAGGAAGGGGTGCCGGTCGGTTCGGACCTGATGTGTATCCCGGTCACCTCGAAGAGCCCCGGTACCGCGATGATGTTCATGGACTGGATCCTGAAACCGGAGAACGCGTACCGGAACGTGATGTGGAACGGCTATCCCCAGCCGGTCGCCGGGGGGCGTGAAGCCTTCGCCGAGCTGGTCAAGGATGACCCGTCGATCGACGTCGACCTGAACCAACTGGCCGACTCGGCGATGGAGTTCCGGCTTGACAGCCCCGAAGCCCGCCAGGAATGGACCCGGCTCTGGACCGAGGTGAAGGCTTGAGCTCGAAACGGTTCTGGGACTGGTTCATCTTCCCCGGGGGCATCTGGATAGCACTGCTGTTCGCCATCCCGCTCTTCCTTGTCCTGGCTCTCTCCTTCGGACATGTCGACGATTTCGGCCGCGGGGTCTACGGCTTCTCGATGGACAACTACAAGGATGTCTTCGATTCGACCTACGTCCCGGTCCTGGTCCGGTCGGTCGGCTACGCCCTGGCGACGGTCATCCTCTGCCTGCTGGTCGGCTACCCGGTCGCGTATTTCATTGCCCGCTTCGGTGGCAAGTATCGCTACGTACTTCTCGCCGCCCTGGTCATCCCGTTCTTCGTCAACTACCTGGTGCGGACCTACGCCTGGGTGGCACTGCTGGCCGATCAGGGCCTGGTCAACAACCTGCTTGTCGACTGGGGCCTCACCCAGGAGCCAATCCAGATGATCAACACGCCGTTCGCGGTGATCGGCGGCCTTGTCTATGGCTACATCATCTTCATGATCCTGCCGCTTTACGGTTCGATCGAGAGAATGGATCCGAGTGTGGTCGAGGCCGGCAAGGACCTTTACGGATCGCCACTCCAGACCTTCCTGCATGTGACCCTGCCGGCAACCCAGGCCGGGATCCTTGCCGGCTGTGTGCTCGTGTTCCTGCCGGCAGTTGGTGACTTTGTTTCCGCCCAGCTACTTGGCGGCCCGGATACGTACATGGTCGGCAACCTGATTCAGGACCAGTTCTTTGCTGCTTCGAATTGGCCGTTCGGCTCGGCGTTGACCGTGGTGATGATGCTCTTCCTCGCGGTCTGGATGGTGTTCTACCTCAGGCGTGCCAGCAAGGGTGAGGCGGAGGTGCTCTGAAGCGATGAGCGAGCCGTTCTACAAGCCTAGGTTTCTCCGCCTGTTCACGGGACTGGTCTACCTGTACCTGTTCATCCCGATCCTGATCGTGATCGTCTTCTCATTCAACAGCCAGAAGTCTCTGCAGGTGATGGAAGGACTCTCGTTCCGTTGGTACACGGAGTTCTTCAACGATCCGACCCTGATGGACTCACTTCTCACATCGGTCCAGATTGCCCTGCTGACCATGGTGATCTCGACCATTGTCGGAACGGCCCTGGCAATCGGTCTGGTCCGGGCCCATTCCGGAACCTCGAAGGGCTTCAACATCCTGATGCTGATCCCGCTCATCACCCCGGAGATCGTGGCCGGAATCTCGGCCCTGCTGATCTTCTCCCAACTCGGCATCGGCCTTTCGATCTGGACCATCGTGATCGCCCACATCACGTTCTCCATTTCCTATGTGACGATCGTGGTTCGTGGCAGGCTCGCCTCGATCGGAGTCGAGGTGGAGGAAGCCGCCCAGGATCTCGGAGCGAGCAAATGGGAATCGGTGCGGCTGGTGCTGATCCCTGCGCTCTGGCCGGCGATCGTCGCCGCCGGGCTGCTCGTCTTCGCGCTTTCCTTCGATGATTTCGTTCTCAGTTTCTTCACTACCGGTGAGGATGCACAGCCTCTGCCGGTGCGGATCTGGTCGATGATCAGATTCGGGGTTTCACCGACTATCAATGCGGTCGGCACGCTGATGATGGTTGTCTCGATTTCGGCGGTCGCCCTGGCTGTGCTGATACCGAGACTGTTCGGACGCCGTGAAAGCGGCGTCAAGGTCCTCACCGGAGCGGAGGAATGAGGGATGGCTGAAGAGGCAATCAGGATCGAAAGCGTGACCAAGCGCTTCGGAGACTTCGTGGCGGTAGACGATGTGGACATCTCGATCGCCCAGGGGGAGTTCTTCTCGCTGCTTGGCCCTTCCGGATGCGGCAAGACCACGACCTTGAGGATGCTGGCCGGTTTCGAAGTGCCGACCGAAGGCCGGATCCTGCTGGAAGGCGACCCGGTTGAGAACGTGCCACCCCACCAGCGCAACGTGAACATGGTCTTCCAGAGCTATGCCCTCTTTGAGCACCTTGATGTCGAGAACAACATCGCCTTCGGGCTGAAACGCAAGAAAGTCGCCAAAGACGAAATCAAGTCGAGAGTGACCGAAGCCCTGGAGCTGGTTGATCTTTCGGCCAAGTCCGGGGCGCGTCCGAACGAGCTTTCCGGCGGTCAGCGCCAACGGGTCGCGCTTGCACGCGCATTGGTCAACCGGCCCCGTGTGCTGTTGCTGGACGAACCGCTCGGTGCGCTTGACCTGAAGCTTCGCCGCCAAATGCAGATCGAACTAAAGGAGATCCAGCGTGAGGTGGGGATCACTTTCGTCTACGTGACACATGACCAGGAGGAAGCGCTCTCGATGAGCGACCGGATCGCGGTCATGAGCGACGGGAGGGTAGCCCAATGCGGTCCCCCGGAAGAGATCTACGAGCATCCGACGGAAGAGTTTGTGGCGGGCTTCATCGGCATTTCCAACCTGCTTCAGGGCAGGGTCGAATCAGGTAACAGGGTGAGGATCGGCGACGACTGCCTTGAAGTACCGGATCTCGGTGACGGGCACGGTGAAGGCGAGACCGTGCAGATCGCGGTCCGCCCGGAGAAGGTCGCGGTCGATGAGGTAGGTGGCGAGCCGTACCGGGTCGAACCGGACATGTTCACGGTCGAAGGCGAAATTGAAAGCAAGGTCTACCTTGGTGTCGGGAATCAGCTCACGCTGAAGCTTGGTGACGGCAGCCGGCTGGTCGCACTCGAACAGGCGACCTACCGGATGAAGGCCGACGAGCAGTGGGAGGTGGGCCAGCGGGTGACGATCGGCTGGCATCCGGAACACTGCATGATCCTCAGCTGACCTGGTCGTCAGCCGGAGGATGCCGGGTGACCGCGGGGGTGCGGCCTGTGTTCGAACTGACCCAGCGGGAACGGCGCACGAAGATCTTGCCCTTCTCGACCCGGTCGGATTTCCGGACGAGGAAGAAGCTGGAAATCGCCCCGAGCAGGGCGATCGCGGCTGTTGTCATGAAGACCAGCTCGTAGGCCGCTACATGGGCGTCGAGGACATCGTTCAACGCGAACTGGATGACCCGGGGCTGTTCCGAAATATCGATCTGGCCGAGCCCTTTCTGCTGGATCAGCAGAATGAAATCCTTCCACATCGAAACCTGGCTGTCGGTCGGTTTGATCCCCTTTTCGGCCAGTGACCCATTGGTGCGGTGAACCGATTCGCTGATCAGGATCGCCGAGAGCAACGCGATTCCGACCGCCCCGCCCAGCTGCTCGCTTGTATTGATCACACCTGCGGCCTGGCCTTGATCCTCTGGCGGGACTGCATCGAGACCGGTCGGATCGTTGACGGTCAGAACCATGCCCAGACCGATCCCCTGGAGAACCAGCCCCGGGATCAGGTAGATGTATTCCCGTTCACTGACCGCCAGGGCAAAAGCGATCCCGGAAGCGCCGAGAACAAGGAAGCCGGTGACGAGCGGGATGCGCCCACCGACCTTGTCGAACATCCGGCCGACCAGCGGGCCGGCCAGCATGATCGGAACCGTCGCCGGGATCAGGGCAATGCCCGCCTGGAGCGGAGTCAGGCCGATCATCATCAGCAGGAAGTAAGGCAGCAGGAAGGCGCAGCCCAGTTCGATCATCCCGGCCAGGAACTGGCTGATGTTGGAGGCGAGAAAGTTGAGGTGCCGGAACAGGCGGAACTCGATCATCGGGTTTGAACTCTTCGTCTCGATCACGAAGAAGCCGATGAAAGCGAGAACTGAAACCGCCAGCGAGACGACGATCTGCGGGTCACCCCAGCCGAGGTCAGAACCCTGGCCGAGGCCATAGACGAACCCCACGATGCCGATCGAGAAAGCGGTTACGCCGGGCAGGTCGAGGCTGCGGGAAGCGTTCTCGTTCATTCGCAGCGGTCCGGTCGAATTCAGGGTGAGGAGGATGGCGATGATCGCCAGCGGTGTGTTCACCAGGAAGACGAGACGCCAGTCGATGGTCGTCAAGCCACCACCGATCACCGGCCCGAGGGCAGCGGCAAAGGCGGCAAAACCAGCCAGCAGGCCCAGAGCCTTGCCTTTTTCCTCGCGCGGAAAAGTCGCGCTGACGATTGCCACTGCGGTCGGCATCATCAGGGCTGCTCCGGCACCCTGGATCGCCCGGGCGGTGATTATCCAGGGAATATCCTGGGCGAAACCGGCGAATGCGGAAGCGGTACTGAAGACAACCGCCCCGATGATGAAAATCTTTCTCAGTCCGAAGATGTCCCCGAGCCGGCCACCAAGCACCATGAACGCGGCGAGCGGCAGCATGTTCGCGGTGAGGATCCACTGGCTGGCGCTGGTCTTTCCGCCGAGGTCCGACATCGCGTCGGGAATCGCCAGCGGAACCGATGTCTGGTCGACGAGGATCATCGCGCTGGAGACCGTCATCGCGACCAGCGTGATCCACATCTTTCGCCTGGATGGCGGAGTGTTCTCTGCCATCAGCGCATCATAGGTCCGGCTGGATCTCAGCGACCCTGGTAGGTCGCTTTGCCCGGCCCGTTGGCCAGAAAGGAGTCGACGGCGTTCCGGAGGTCTTCGGTTTCGAAAAGTTCAGCCGCTTCTCGACGCGTGACCCGGTCGGCCCCCGCCATCCCATCGTCACGCCAGCCACGGAGGATGCGCTTGGTCATCGCATGAGCAAGGGTGGGACCGTTGGCCAGGCGGGCCGTCAGCTTGCGGGCTTTCTCGTCCAGCACATCGTCGGGATGCACTTCGTTGACCACGTTCCAGCGTTCCAGGGTTTCCGAATCGAAGAGTTCGCCGGTCATTACCAGCTGCCGGGCCCGGCCGGAACCGGCCCTTTCGGCGAGGCGCTGAGGTCCCCCCATCGAGGGGGTGAGCCCGACCACGATTTCAACCAGACCGAACCGGGCTGACTCACCGGCGATGATCAGGTCACAAGCCAGGGAAAGCTCGAAGGCAGCTGTGAGGGTGAGTCCGTGAGCCGCGAAAACAACGGGAAAAGGCAGGCCTTCGATCCGGTCGACCAGGTTCATCAAGTGTTCCCAGAGTCTCGTTCCCTGGGCTGCCGAAAGGCCCTTGAACTCCTGCACGTTGACGCCACCGGAGACGACCTTTCCTTCAGCGCGGATCAGCAGCCCACGAGGTGGATCGTCATGGATCCGGTCGAGGGCGGCGGCCAGTTCAGCGGTCATTGCCTTGTCGAAAAGGTTGAGTGGCGGACTGTCGAGTGTCAGGACGGCCATCGGGCCATCCCGTTCAATAGTTACTGGAGGCATCGATCAAACTTTCGCAAATTCATTCAGAAGCCGGGAGAGACCGGCCTCGAACAGAGCCTCATCGCGCTCGGGGTTGGTCTCGAAGATGTCAAGGATCGAATCCACTTCGAGCCGGGTTTCCGCAGTCGAGGTGTCGCTGATGCCGGAGGCGGCACGAATGCTCTCCAGTTCCTCGTGGGTGGGGTGGTCAGAGCCGAGGGTCTCATCGGCGGCGATTCGGCTGGCTGCGTAGAGGGCGTTGCCGAAACAGAAACTAGCGAAGGCATGGAAAGCTTCGCCGGCAACACGCCCAGTCATCCCGAACCGCTCGAAAACACTCGCGAACATCGCGAGGCCAAGCGCGGAAAGTTCCTCGGCACGGGGGATGCCGGCCATGTACGGGGTGATCGAGTGGTGCCGGATGAAGGCACGACGGGAAACCAGGCCGAGGGCAGTGAGAGCCTCGACCGGATCGGCTTCGAAGGGACTCCCGACGATTCCTGTCACTTCTTCGATGATCTCGCGCCAGACGATCTCGACCGCGGCCTGGACAATCTCGGCCCGGGAGTCATAGTGATGGTAGATCGCGGAGGGGGTGACGTTCAGAGCCACGGCCAGCTGCCTGATGCTCGGGTCGCGGCCTTCGTCGAAGAGCTCCAGGGTAGCCTTGGCTATCTCATCCGGTTCGAGATGCGTGCTCCTCCCTGCCGCCAATCGGGTCATAGCTTCCACTCTCCTTCTGCCCGCGGACCAGGCAGGAACTACCTGCGCGGACTAGCTGAATCATTCAGGTTACTGAGCAGCGCACGGAATTAAACCGCAAAGTCTCCTGCTTAGTATTCGGGGTGAATGACACGAGTTGACTCAAGTCTGATCGAGCGCGGCAGGGAGCTCCGCCAACTGTACGGCCAACTGGACGACGCATGCGCCGGCCAAGGGTCGCTGATGGTTGTGGAAGGTCCGGCCGGAATCGGCAAGACGAGTCTGATCCGGGAGGCGATTGCGGAAGCGAAAGAGCGGGGCATGACCGTGATTTCCGGCCGGGGCGGGGTGCTTGAGCAGGATGTTGAATACGGCGTGGTCCGGCAGATGGTCGAGCGGGTGGTTATCGAAGCAAGTGACCAGGAAAGGGAGGTGCTGCTGGCCGGTCCGGCAGCATTGGCGGGTGCGGCATTGGGCCTTTCAGAGCTTCCCGCCGACCCGGGACCTGGCCGTGACACATCGGAGAACTTTCTCCATGGCTTCTACTGGCTGACGGTGAATCTCGCCGACCGGGGCCCGCTGCTCGCCGTTTTCGATGACGCGCACTGGGGAGACACCGCTTCGCTGTCCATTGCGGCGTATCTGGCTCACCGGGTTGAGGGGCATCCGATCGCGATGCTCGCCGGGGTTCGTGATGATGAGCCTCTTTCGAAGTCACGGTTCCTTGCTCCTGTGCTCGATGAAGCTGGGGCCACCTTCCTTCGACCGAATCCATTCTCAGCTAGGGGTGTCGCCGCGGTTCTCTCGGATGCCTTCGACGGGGCCGAAATCCCTTCTGAACTGTCGGATGCCGCGCTTCGTGCGACCACCGGCAACCCGTTCTTCGTGATCGAACTTGCCCGTGAGCTTGCTGCCTCCCACGATGACCCGGCCGGACTCTCACCGGACCAGGTGCTGGAAGCGGACCCGGCCGCGGTCAAGCGCACCCTATTGATGCGACTCGGGGCACTCGGTGGCAGCTCCCGCAAACTTGCTCAGGCTCTTGCCACGCTTGGTGGTGAAGGTGAACTCAGGCATGCGATGGCGATCGCCGGCCTGGAATCCGATGAAGCCAACCTGGCGGTTGACACCCTGGTCGGCGCTGGCCTGGTTGAAGGGACGCGCCCGGTCCGGCTCGCGCACCCACTGGTCCGGGCGGCGATCTCCGATGACATTCCGGCATCCTCTCGCGCGGTCGCCCACGGCCGCGCTCTGGAAATCCTTTCGACCGAAGGAGCCTCGGATGAAGTCCTGACTGTTCACGCGCTGAATGGCGAGCCGGGCGGAAGGGTGGAGACGGTCGCGTTGCTCCGCCGCACCGCTGAAAGGGCCCTCCTGAACGGCTTGCCCCGGACCGCTGCCGGTCACCTGAGGAGAGCCCTTGCGGAGCCGCCCCCGGTCGAAATCAGGCCGGAAGTGGTTGCGGAGCTAGGTCGAGCCGAGGTCCGCGCGGGGGAGTTCGAAACTGGTCTTGCGCATCTCGACGAGTCCCTTGAGAAGCTGAAGGATGACGGTCAGCGTATTGCGGTCCACCGGGACCGGGCTTTCGCGGCATTCGCTTCGGGCGGCATGGAGGGAGCCCGAGATCTGGTCACCGGAGCCGTGGCCGAGCTGGATGATCGCGATTCGGACGATGCGCTTCAGCTCGAGGCGGATCTGGCCACGCTGGCCTGGTTGACCGGAACCGATGCCGGGATCGACTTGAAGAGGCATCTCGGCGTGGAAGGAAGGACACGGGCCGAGCGAACCATTCTCGGGCTTCTTTCCCAGGAGGAGCACGCCACCGGCGCTCATCCAGACCGGGTGATCGAACTTGCGAACCGGGCCCTTGGCAATGGCCGCATGATCGCCGAAGACACTTCCGAGGCCCTTGCGTGGTACATGGCGACCTATTCCCTGCTTACCTGCGAGGCCTTCGACGACGCGCGGGCTACGATCGGAGAGGCTCTTGCTGACAGCCGCCGCCGTGGCTCCGCTTTCGGTCGGGCGGGGGCGTTGGGTTGCCGCTCGGTTCTCGCTGTCAACGAAGGTCGTCCAGGGGATGCCGAAGTTGATGCCCGGACCGCAGCCGCGGGCGGGATCGCACCGATCATGGTTCCGGTCAATGCCTCGTTCCGGGTTCGGGCACTGACTGAACAGGGCCGCCTTGAAGAAGCCCGGGAGGAGCTCGTGAATGGCGGCATTGAACATGGCCCCGGTGGTCCGACCGTCTTGCGCTGGGTGCCCTGGGGCCGGGCGACCCTCCACGAGGCGGAGGGCAACCTGGCCGCGGTCCGGGTGGATTTGGCTCCGCTCGAAGAAGACGATCGGGCGGGCCGCTCGATGAAGGCGCTTTCCTGGCGAGCTTTGCTCGCCCGCACGATTGCCCGCAGTGGATACAGCGAAGAGGCAGATCATCTCGCGACCGACCATCTTGAATGGGCCGAGTGGTGGGGCCGACCCGGCGCTCTCGGCATTGCCCGACGGGCCAGCGCTCTGGCCGGGCCGGTCGGGGAGAGGGTAGACCGGATGACTGAGGCGGTCGAGACGCTGGCTGGATCCTCACTTTCCACCGAAGAGGCAAAGGCCAGAACGGAGCTGGGCGTCGCGCTGCTGCGTGCGGGCCGCAAGATCGACGGCAAGGAGGAGCTCGAGGCCGGGCTCGAGCTGGCAACCGCAGCCGGAGCCCGGCATACCGCCGCCAATGCTGCCACTGAACTTGAAGTTGCGGGGGCCGCACCGAAACGTCTCGCCTTCGATGAACTAACAGCTTCGGAACGTCGGGTAGCCGGGTATGCGGCCGAGGGCCGCACCAACAGGGAGATTGCCGAGGAGCTTTTCGTCACCCCCAAGACGGTCGAGAACCATCTGACCCGGGTTTACACGAAGCTGGGAATCAGCTCTCGCCGCGAGCTTTCGTCCGCTTTGTAGCTCTGGATCTGCCGGTTCAGGGTCCCGGCGGAACCTGGATCCGGCGTCTACCCCCATCCCCCAGAAAGAAATACAGGGGGGTCTACCCCCATGAGAATCCGTCCTGCGCCGGGCACGATGCTCCCATGTCCCGAGTTCACCACCTCGAACTTCAATGTGAAATCGACCCGCAGCGCGAGTCGATCCGCGGAGAAATGAGCGACCGGCAGGGGAAGAAGCTGCAGTTCAGCGGCTGGACAGAGTTCTCCACGGTGTTGATGGAACTGACGACGGACCAACAATCGAAAAATCCAGAAACCAAAGAGGAGTACCAGTGAAACACCTGAAGAAAATGAAGCGACCGCAACTCGGCACCATTCTTGCTTCCCTGGCGTTGATTGTTGCTCTCGGGGGAACTGCCACGGCAGCCTCGGGCCTGATCAACGGCAAGCAACTGAAGAACAACTCGGTCACCGGCAAGAAGCTGAAGAACAAGACGATCACGAAGAACAAGCTCGCTCCGAAGACGATCACCGCCCTGAAGGGCCAGAAGGGCGAGAAGGGTGACACGGGTGTTCAGGGTCCGAAGGGCGACCAGGGTGCCCCCGGAATTAACGGAGTCAACGGTGTCGTGGCCCCGGTATACGGCGAGTCGGTTGGCAGCATCAACATTCCGGCCAATACCGAACTTGGAGTGACCACGCTCCCTGTTCCGGCCGGCAAGTACATCGTGACCGCCAACGTCTCGATCACCACCAACGCGACCGATGTGGTTAGTTGTGGAATCGCAGCGAACAACAGCGGTGGCGAGAACAACAACACCTACGACAACAACGGTGGAGGCCGCAGCACGATTCCGATCCAGATGGTCACCGAGAACGCGAACGTAACTTCGATCTCTCTCGGATGTGCCGCAGGCGATCAGGTTGCCGGAGTGTCCGGGGACATTCTCGCGATCCCGGTCCAGTAATCACGAGGTGTTTCCTCCCGGCAGGTCTGACGGGAAGAGATAGCTTCCGGTTGTCTGGGACGGAAGCAGTCAGGGAAAGAGGCGGGGCCTTTCGGGTCCCGCCTTTTTTCGTGCAGCGGGCCGGAAGCAGGTTCAGCGGGCGCGCAGGGAAAGCTCGAGCGCGAGCCGGTCATCTGGCCGGTCAAGCTCCTCGCCGAATATCTCGCGCAACCGGGCAATCCGGTACCGGGCGGTCTGGGGATGAATGTCGAGCGTCCGGGCCATGGCTGAAGCGTTGCCGCGTTCTTCGATGTAGGCGAGCGCGGTTTCGACCATACGTTCCTTCGCTTTCGGGGTCAGCCCGTCGAGCGGCCTGGTGGTGCGGCTCCTTAGTTGCCGGATCAGGTCCCGGCTGTTGAAGAGGGCGAGGTCCACCAGATGCTCCTCGGCCCGGACCAGCCCGCTTGCTTTGAAGTAGCCGGATCCACCGGCTTCGAACGCGGTTCGGGCGAGGCTCCACGATTCACTCAGGCGCCCCAGTCGGACCTCGCTGCCCTGACATGCAAATCGGTGGCCGATCGCGTCGGATATCTGCTTCAGTCGCCCCGGAGCATTCGGGTCAGGAAGCACCAGGCAGGTGTAGCCGTCGACCGTGGCCGAGATCACGCCGATGGGGAGGATTCGGCTGATCTCGACCAGGTCGCGTTCGTGGCAGGCGAGTGCTGCCAGGCTTTTCGGGATTTCCCATGCGGCCGCCCGGGCTGCAGTTTCGATCTCCGAGGTTTCAGGGGCAGGGTCACTCAGCATCAAATTGACCAGCTGGCGTTCCCTGCGAAGTCGCGTTCCCTGCTGTCTGAACTGCGCGATTGCGTATCCCTCGGTCGAATCGGCCGACAGCTCGTCGATGTATACGAAAATCGATTCCGCAAGCAGGCTCAGCGTCTTGCCGCCGAGTCCCGCATCCAGACTTGCAGCAGCGATCCGGCGCCAGGCGATCCGGGCTCCGATCCGGTAGGCGGACTGGAGCGAATCCAGTGACCTTCCGTTCATGAATTCTCCACGGCCGAGGATCACGTACACCCGTCGGCTTCGACGACGGTCCGCGTCAGGGTTGCGGATCAGGCCGACGAACTGTTGCAGGGCCTCGTCGGTTCCCCTGCGGACGCCCCGGCCGAAGGCGCCTTCGAGTGGTCGCGCGTATTCGGGGATCTCGCGGCCGATCGATTCAAGTATCTCGATGGTGACCCCCGGCATCTCGGGTTCGATCACATCGGCAACCGCGGCATCAAGACCGCGCCAGGGCTCTTGAACTGAAGAACTTATAAGAAAACTTATAACAAATGCTCCGGATGACTTGGTTTTTAGCAAAGAAATATCAAGAACCGAGGAATACGCTTTCGGCATGACCCAGAATGAGATGCCGAGGCTCGATCAGATCGTGAACCTGTTCGCGGTAGTGATCCCGTTCATTGCCACGATCGCTGCAATCGTTCTGTTCTGGAACCAGATCGTCACCGCAGCCGATCTGGTGATCATGGTCGTCATGTACCTGGTGACGGCGCTGGGAATCACCGTCGGATTTCACCGCCTGCTTACCCACCGCTCGTTTCAGACCTTCAAGCCGATCGAGTATTTCTTCGCGATCATCGGGTCGATGGCAGTGCAGGGACCGGTGAATACCTGGGTCGCCGATCACCGCAAACACCATGCATTCACCGACCAGGAGGGCGACCCCCACAGTCCCCATGTCGGACATGACGGGGGAGTCAAAGGCGTGCTCTCGGGGTTGTTTCACGCACATGTCGGCTGGACCTTCACCGAACACGGCAAAGCCGACCAGCAGAAGTACGCCCGTGATCTCTACGAGGACAGGGGCATGCGTTTCATCAGCGACTGGTTTGTGCTCTGGGTCATTCTCGGCTTGCTTATCCCGGCTCTGGCCGGCTACGTGGTCACCGGCACGCTCGCCGGCGCGGCCGGAGGGTTTCTGTGGGGCGGGCTGGTGAGGGTCTTCTTCCTCCACCACATCACCTGGTCGATCAACTCGGTCTGCCACTTCCTCGGCAGCCGGCGTTTCGACGTGGAAGATGAGTCAACCAACGTCTTCTGGCTGGCGCTGCCATCACTGGGTGAAGCCTGGCATCACAACCATCACGCCTTTCCGCGGTCGGCACAGCACGGACTGAAGAAGTGGGAGATCGACATCAGTGCGGGAGTGATCGCCGTTATGGAAAAGCTGGGCCTGGCGAAAAAGGTGGTGCGGATCTCCCCCGAACGCCAGGAAGAGAAGCTCGCAAAGTAGTGCCCGGTCAGATTACATCCTGCTCTGCGAGGCGCTTCCACTCGGGTTTGTCCTCTCGCCAGCCCTCTTCGGTCCGGCGGTATTTCCAGTAGCCCGTAGCGGAAAGGCTCTGAAGGTCCATGCCGCGGTCCCTGACCAGGTGGCGCCTCACCTCCCGGACCATGCCGGCTTCCCCGTGGACGAATGCCTGGCCACGACCGTCAGGCAGTTCGAGGTTCTCGACTGTATCGAGCACCCTCTTCTCATCCCTGTGGCCGACACCGTCCCGGTGTATCCAGAACAACCGGACATTCCCTTCGGGGTTGAACCCGGCCTCGATTTCGAGTCCACGTTGCTCGCGTTCGTCTTCCACTTCCAGAACGACGAAAGCCGGTACAGCGGGCGGGACCCGCTCAAGGGAGACCACAATTGCGGGGATCGCCGCCTCATCACCGGCCATGAGATGCCAGTCGGCCTCCGGGTCCGGGGAGTAGGCACCACCCGGTCCGATCATCTGGACCAGGTCGCCGGGCTTGGCAGACTCCGCCCACGGCCCGGCCAGGCCGCGCCCGTGGGTGACGAAGTCAATGGTGATTTCACCCGATGCAGGGTCGGCATCCCTCACTGTGTAGGTGCGCTGCCGGTGCCATTGCCCGCGTTCCAGGGTTTCACGGATCTGGACCGGGTCAAAGGGCGCCGAATAGTCGGCTCCGGGCGGCGGCAGCTGGAGCTTCACGTAGTGGTCAGTGAACTCGCCGACCGGAAACTCGTGCAGGGCATCTGACCCGAAGACGATGCGGATCATGTGTGGAGTGAGCCGCCGGGTTGATCTGACCCGGGCGAGGATCGGTGTGCGGGAACTCACGCTGCCGTTCTCGATGGCACTGGCGGGCCTCCTTCAGCGGTGGATGCGGCCGGTTGCGACCGCTTCGAATGCCCGGGCAGGAACTGTCTTCAACTGATCGAGGACATCATCGTTCCAGCGACGGTCGGGAGTACCGCTGATGTACATGTCAGACCCGTTGTCGGCGACGATCATGCCGAAACGCTTGAGGCCTTTGAGGATCGCCAGGGCCTGTCCGGAGAACCGGCCGAGCCGGTAGCCGGACTTGAGTCTGAGGCGAAGTCCCATTGGCGGCAAGGAACGATCCCGGGAGCTTGATGCGAAATGGCGCGCCGGGTGAATGTATCCACGCTGGGTTTCGGCGACGGTGAACCTGAGGGCATGGGTGATCTGGCCGGAGGCCTCCCCGGCCTTGGCGAGACCGGGCAGGATCGGTAGCCCGGCAGCATCGGCGCTGGTCCAGCCTGCCGGCCGAAGCCGGTTGGAACGAAGGTCGAAACGGGCGCCGGAATCGGCCAGCCGGCGACCCTTTCCGCGGCGCGCGCGATATAGCTCGAAGAGCTCGCATCTGCCGCGCTGAAGGGCGATCACATGGTCATCCGAACCGCCTTCGATCCGGCTGCCAAGCGGTATCGGATAGGGACCGCGGTCGCTTTCCCGGCCGAATGCGGTGAACAGCACCGGGATCTTTGCCTGGTCGCGGCCCACGGCCCGGTAGGGAATTCCATAGTCGCCGTACCGGCCGGAACCGAAGTCGGCGTGGAGGGTGGTGGAACCACCGATCGAGGCGATGTAACGACCCGAAAGTGGATGGACCTTCGCCGCGCTGATGTCGCGGTTCCAGGCGTTGCCGGGCGGGAACACCGGGCAACCGGAAAGCATTGTGCCCGGGCCGGGCTTCCCGTATCCGTGGGCCTGGGGGGTGCCAAAGGCAGCAAGGCAACCCAGGAGCAGAATGATGATTCCGGTGCGGCAGATCACGCTCCCATGGTACGGGGCAGGAGAAGCCGGTACCCGCAGGATCTTCGAAGGTGATCAGAAAAAGGCCCGGATACGAACAATCTCGTTCTGTACCGGCAGGTTCACGAGGACGCAAAGTTTTATGAAACAAGTGTTCATAAATGCGCTAAATTGCCGCCCGGGTAGGGAGATAGAAGTTACCCGGAGGAGAGATACATGAACCTGAAAGCCAAGTTTGGTGCTTTCATCGCGACCGCTGCCGTAGCCTGCGCCATTGGCGCCGCGCCGGCCCAGGCCGCACCTGCAGTTCCTGCGTTGCCGAGCGCTGGCGACCTGAGCGCTCTCTGCGCGAAGGCCGGCAATTCGAAGGTCAGCTCCCTTTGTTCGAAGGGCGTTGACGCTTACAACAAGTGCTCGAAGGAAACCAGCTCGAAGGGTCTCGCCAGCTGCCTGGCATCGGCCGCCAAGAGCATCGTCGGATCGGGCATCCCGACCGGAGGCAGCAATGCTGACCTCATCAGCAAGCTCAAGGTACTGCTCGGGGGCAATCTCGGCGGGTTGAGCCTCGGCGGTTTCAACCTCGGCTCGATCCTGGGCAAACTGGGAGGAACCGGTGGTCTCAACCTCGGTGGACTTCTGGGTCGCCTGGGAGGCTGAAAAGCCAGGCATCAACGTTTCAAACGCCGGCCGTGCCCAAGGGTACGGCCGGCGTTCTGTTTCAAGAGGGCAGTCGAACCCGGTCCGTCGAATCCTGCTTCGGTCCGGCCGGGTCGCTCAAATCCGTCTGCTGCCGGAAAACGCCTTCGAGACAAGCTCGGCCACCCGCGCCCGGTCGTCTTTGGCGATCATCTTCGAATCCCTGGTCGGGACGACGATGTCCAGAAACTCCCTGCGTTCCTCCGGGGTCAGATTGTTGTAGAGCCGCTGGGAGTGATGGCTGAGCCAACGGGCACGCATCCATACAGCGGGCCAGTCGACCCGCTTGCCGTACTCCCAGGCACGGCCGGCAAGACCCACCGCGGCACCAGCCTTCTTCGCCTTCGAGCTTTTCGCCATAACTGGAGGATACGGCTCACAAACCTTGCGGAACGCCGCAAAGTCATGACAAGGCCCCTGCGCGAGCTTTCTCCCACCCCTCAACTACCCGGGAGAACCCACATGAACTCGGAAATCACCAAGTTTCGCCGTTTCGTACTCGTCATGATCTCGATCCTCTTCTTCGGGCTGGCCGCCAATTCGCTGGCCCAGGGCCAGGTCCGGCTGGAGAAGTCCCTCTACCGGTTGGAGCTGACCGGCATCCACGTCCACGACTGGCATACCCAGAGTGCCGACTATCCGCGCGGTGACCGGGGCTGGGGAACTGAACGGGGCACGATTACCTCCGGGTTCCACACACGCGGGAACGGAATCCTGTTCCGCGGCATGCAGTACAAGGGTGACCTGCCACCGTCCATGAGGAATCTCCCTTTCCAGTTCTATCCCCTTCAGGGAGCAGTTGCGAAGGCCCATAACCGGCAGAAGATCACGATCAGGCAGAACCTGCTCCCGGGCTGCGGCGGCGAGCTCGGTGAATGTGATGGCACGGAACCCCGTGGAATCAAGACAACCACGAAGCATTGCTCCAGGCCAAATGCCCGGCGCCCGTTCTCACTCGACTACGACAAGGACACTGCCCTGAAGCTCAAGTTCCCGTTCGACCAGAGCAACTACAGCTTCTGCGGTGAAAAGTACCCCTACTTTGCTTCGATCACGGAAATGCCACAGCAACTTCGGGTTTTCGGCGGCATCGACCGCATTGCCGCGATGAAGCGCGGCCAGCGGGAGACCATGAAGTTCTCCAAGGAACATGGCGAAGTCACGCCACTGAACTCAACCGAAACCCGAAAGGTCAAACAGTGCCCGCCTATGTCGGGACCCGGATCCCAACGCTGCTGGGTGACCGACCTGACCTACGAGATAAGACGGATCAAGTAGAGAGGACCGACTCAGCTGACCGAGTTGATGGTGAAGATCCGTTCGCCCTTGGGGGTGGCGATCTTCACCTCTTCTCCGACCTTCCGGTTGCGCAGGGCCTGACCGACCGGTGATTCGGCGCTGAGCCTCCCTTCGGCCAGGTTCGCCTCGGTCGAACCAACCAGAGTCCAGGTAAGCCGGCGGCCTGATCCGTCGGTGATCTCCGCGGTGCGACCGAATGCGAAAGCATCGCCGGAGGCTTCGACATCAACCACGACCGCGTTCTTCTCGCGTTCACGAAGTCGCTGGATCTTGGTTTCGAGATGAGCCTGGTCTTCCTTGGCGATGTGGTACTCGGCGTTCTCCTTGAGATCCCCGAGCTCCCTGGCGACCTTGAGCCGTTCGGCGATCTTTTCGCGAGCAGGACCTTCGAGTTCTTCCAGCTCGACCTTGAGCAGCTTCAAGCCTTCGGCCGTGATCGACTCCCCGGTTTCATCTGAATCAGTCATGAACCCAGCCTATTGGGTGCGTTCACCCCGGTATCGAAGGGTCCCGATCTCGAAAGCTGTTCGGCCGGGCCGTGCGAACCACTTGAGCGGCACCCCACCGGCGCCTAAGCTGGAGGTGTGACCCGGTCCACCTATCTCGCCCTCGGGGCGATGGCGCTCGGAGTTTTTGTCATCGCCAATGACATCACTGCGATGAATGTCGCACTGCCGGCGATCGAAAAGGATTTCGATACGGACATCACGACTGTCCAATGGGTGGTCAATGCCTACGCCCTGGTGTTCGGCGTGCTGATCGTCACCGGTGGCCGGCTGGCCGACCTGTTTGGCCGACGCGAGGTCTTCTTCGCCGGAGCCGGGATCTTCCTGGTCGCCTCGCTGGCTGCCGGCACGGCCCAGTCCGAGGCCTGGCTGATCGCTGCCCGGGCGGTGATGGGCATCGGCGGGGCTTTGATGTGGCCAGCCGTGCTCGGCATGACCTTCGCCGAGCTTCCCTCCAGCAAGGCAGGCCTGGCAGGTGGCCTGATCCTCGGGGTGGCCGGGGTCGGCAACGCTCTGGGTCCGCTGCTCGGCGGGGCATTGACCGAATTTGCGAGTTGGCGCTGGATCCTTTTCCTGAATGTGCCGATCGCCCTTACCGCGATCTTCGCCGTCTGGCTTCTGATTCATCAGCCACGCCCCGAGACCGACGACCGGAGGATCGACTACGCGGGGATCGTCACGGTCTCCCTTGGTCTGGTTCTTTTCATGGTCGCGCTTGACCAGGTGGTGGACCTCGGCTGGGGGGATCCGAGAATCATCGGCGCGATTGCCGCTTCGCTCCTGCTGCTGGCCTGCTTCGCCCTGGTCGAGCGTCGCGCCGGGACTCACGCGCTGGTTCCCCGGGATGTGATGCGGAACGCAACTTTCACCGCGTCCTGCGTTTCGATTCTTTTCATTTCGGCCACCTTCTTCTCGGCTCTGTTCTATATCCCTCAGTACCTGCAGAAAGCCGGGGGGCTTTCTGCTTTCGAATCCGGTCTGGGGCTCCTGCCGTTCATGGCCGTCTTTGCGCTGACCTCGTTCGTCGCCGGACCGCTCTACAACCGGGTCGGTGGTCGTCCTATCGTCACGCTCGGCGCAGCATGCATTGCCCTTGGGCCATTGCTTCTCTCATTCGGAGTGGAGGAATCCGGGGCGACCGGCGGGATCATCCCGGGGATGGTGATACTCGGAATCGGGATCGGCCTTTTCTACTCGTCAATCACCACGATCGGGGTGACCGCGGTCGATGATTCACGCTCCAGTCTTGCCGGCGGGATCATTTACATGTTCCAGGTGGCGGGGGGCTCGGTCGGCCTGGCGCTGACCACCACGCTGTTTGCCTCAGCCAGCGGCCTGGTAGATGGCCTTCACATCGCCTTCCGTTTCAACGCTGTCGCCGCCATGGTCGGCTTCCTGATCATCTGCTTCGTGGTCGGGCCGGGAACGGGAAGGCGCAACTGAGGTTTCCGACTCATGTTTAGTGGAGAGATGAAAGCGCATCGGGGTCCAGTCAGGTTCATCTTCGCCGGCATTGTCGGTTTGGCGCTTGTCGTTGGGCCGTCCAGCGCGTCGGCGGGGCTTGATGACCGGGACACGGAGCCGGTGGTCATCACCGGTTCAGAAACTCCGCTCCTGATCGGGATCGAGCCGGAGCAGGTCGTTGCCTTCTCTTTCGACGGCAGCTGGATCCAGGTCCCGGTGCAGGTCGACGAGCGCAAACTGATCGATTACCGGCCGGTCCGCCAGTCTGTCTTCAATTCGAACAATGAGTTCCGGGCGATGGCGTACGCCGACCCGAATACCTGGGCTGAAGCCGATGGCGTGCCACAGACCGTGACAACGCCTGCCAATCGAGGAAGCGGTGCGGTGGTCCCCGGCACCAAGGGAGATCCGAAGTTCGATGCAGATGACGAAATCGCGATGATGGCCGTTGATGCGGGAATCGCCGCCGGCGGTGTGGAGGCCCCCGAGGGAGTGGACCCCGGAACCCGGACCCCAGTCAAAGTTACTGATCCGCTTGACCCCTCCGGATCTCGCTTTCTGTATCTCTTTCGGACGACAAGCGGGCTTGACCCTGCTGCTGAAACAGACATGGTCCTATTCGAGCAAACGTACGACCCGCTGCTCGTTGGGGGGTACCGGGCCGGGTACCACTACGGGAGCATCGGAGACAACATCGCCGGCCCGCCGGTCAACCCGGAAAAGTCGACCGTCACCACGGCTCGCTACGAGCTCGGATTCCCCGGGCGATGGATGGTTGACCGCATGGTGATCGCCGCCGCGAGCGCCCCGGATGTTGACCTTCTGGACGGCGACAAATCGACTGTGGGGCAGACCGGCTGTGGTCGCAATGAACTGACTTTCAGCCGAGGCGGTGGCGGCTTCATCGCCAATCTGGATGGTCCGGTACGGGCGATTCGTTCCTTCGTCGGGGCAAACAGCGGGACGTTCGCCCAGCGGGACTACATCTTTTACGAAGGCATCTGGGAAACCCGCACCTACCTTCGGGTCCATCCCGGGATCAACCAGTTCGTGTCGGCGATGGATCTCGCGCCGGACGCGTCGGGGATGGTCTACCGGAATTCGAACAACCCGTCCGGCATGACCATTGACGGAATTCAGGACAACCCGGTGGCCGGACAGATCAGCTGGGACCAGTTTTCCGGCCAGTACGGATCCGTGACCAACGTCGCGCGACTGACGACTGACATCGAAGGTGTCTCCCAGTCCTCCTATTACCAGGACATGGCGACCCCGAATCCGGCAAGTTCAATGCTCTGCTCCGGTGATGGCCACTCGTTCGGGGCGGCAGGGCCGATGCTGACCATGCCACCGGTGCCCGGTGGAGTGAACACCGACCCGACCCTGGGGCCAGCGAACCTTTTCGAGGTACGACGGGTCACCTGGTTTGACGGGCCTGAGGCTGACGCCGCCCTCGGCCAGCTTCGATCGGACCAGGTTGACAATCCGCTCCGGCCGGAACCCGGAGCGGCGGAGCCGGTTTACAAGCAGCCGGATGTGGAGCTCACGCCTGCAAGGCTTGTAGTCAACGTCAAGCCGGCAAGTCTCGTTTTGCGGCCGGGCGGGACCAGAAAGATCAAGGTAACGGTGCGAAACATTGGTGGCATGACTGCTGAAGGCATCGCGATCTGTGCCCGGAAGGCCCGTTGGAAGAAGGCGCCCGTCCGTTGCCTGAAAGTGGCCAGGCTCGATGCTGGAAAATCAGTCGTTCGCCGTTTGAAAGTGAGGGTCAGCAAGGATGCGTCAGCAGGCCGGAAATCACTCTGGATCAAAGCGAAAGCTGCAGGGATCAAAAGCCAGGGTGACGGGGTGAAAGTGCGGCTTCGGAAGGCGGAGGGCTCCGGAGCAAGGAACGGGGAGCAACGTAGGCGGAGGACCATTTGAACATGTGGCGACGGATGGTCCTGGCGGTGATCGGGAAGCTTGAGACCGGCCGGATCGAATTCGTGGAAGAGAACGGGAGCACCGCGATCGGCGAGCCGGACGCAGAGAGGCAGACCAGCGTCGTGGTTCACGACCAGCGGGCCTGGCGGCGGATGCTGAAGGGCAGCACCGGTATGGCCGAGGGATACATGCTCGGCGAGTGGGACTGTGATGATTTGGTCACACTGGCGACCATCGCCGGTGAGAACCTCGGTCAGTTGGACCGGCTGCGCCGCCGGTTCCGCTTCCTGCTCTGGCCGATGCAGCGAATCGGGTTCCTTATGCCGAGGACAACCCGGTCGCGGGGGAAGAGGCAGATCGCCGCGCATTATGACCTGGGCAATGAGCTGTTTTCACTTTTTCTCGATGAGTCGATGAACTATTCGTCAGCGGTTTACCGGGGCGGTCCGGAGGAGACTCTCGAACAGGCCCAGATCGCCAAGATGGATCAGATCGCGGACCAGCTTGAACTCGGCCCCGACGTCCACCTGCTTGAAATCGGTACGGGCTGGGGCGGCCTCTCGATTCATCTGGCCCGGGCTTCCGGGTGCCGGATCACCACGACCACAATCTCCGGCGAACAGGCAGAGCTCGCCCGCGAACGGATCGAACGCGAAGGGCTGTCGGACCGGATCGAGGTGATCGAGGTTGATTACCGCGACCTGACCGGGAAGTTCGACCGCCTTGTTTCAATCGAGATGATCGAGGCAGTCGGCTGGAGAGACTTCCCGACCTACTTCCGCAAGTGCTCCGAGTTGCTTGAACCGGATGGGTCCATGCTGCTCCAGGCGATCACGATTGACGACGATGCCTATGAACGGGAGAAGGCCTCCCGCAGCTTCATCAGCCGATATGTCTTCCCCGGTGGCTGCCTTCCCTCGATGGCTGAGATCCGCCGCTGTCTCGGGACTGTGTCCGACCTGACAATCGCCTGGAGTGACGAGCTCCGGATCGACTATGCGCGCACCCTCGCCGAATGGAGGGCGCGCTTCAACGCGGTGACCTCCCGGCTGGAAGAACTCGGCTACGACGAACCTTTCCGCCGGATGTGGGTGCTTTACCTGACCGTGGCCGAAGGCGGCTTCCGCTCCGGTCGAAACAGCGATTTCCAGCTTCTGCTGGCTAAACCTCAGTCGCGAAGCCTGATCCAGCTGGCCGGGAAAGCACCGGCAGGGACCAGTTCCGGTATTTCACCGAAATAACGCTCGGCGACCCTCGCGGCGGCGCTCCCTTCGACTACCGGCTTCACATCGGAGATCGTGGCGATCACCCAGACCGATGATCCGATCTGAAAGTCCGCGGCGGTGGGATGCTCGCCATCGAGCAGTCCTTGCCCGGCCATGCCGTCGATCTCGTCGATCATCGCGGGCAGCTTTTCGAGGTCCTCGGCGATCTGGACCGAGGAGATATTGTGGTACTTCCACGTCGAGTGGACGAACCTCATCGCGAAGTCCGTCCCGGCCGGGTCCAGCTCCTCGACACCATTCAGCTTGCCGAGCATCTCCGGACGGAAGTAGAGGGCTCCCCAGGGGATCCGGCGGCCGAAATCCTGAAGGTCACCGTCAGCCCAGAGCTCAGCCGCCCGGACCTGCTCCGAGATTCCCGCCGGGTAAAGCGGATTCTCGGGGACCAGTTCCTCCAGGCGTTTGAGGATGTTGGTTGATCCGTGGATCTTCTCTTCCCCGATCGTCAGGCCGGGTACCCGGGTGTTTCCTGCTCCGTAGAGCTCGGTGATCTGCTCGTTGTGCTTGCCGAAATCAAGGTTGACCCACTCGTATTCGATGCCCTTGTAGTCAAGCGCGGCACCCACGGTTTTGCAGGGATGGGACGGCGGCAGTGCATGCAGGGTGACCTTCTCGGTGATAGGCATGAGACAGAGGATATGCCTCGTTGACTTCGCTCACAACCGGGTAAGTTGCCTCCATGAGGCTGAAGAACCGTCCCGAGCACCTCGCCGCCCCCGGCATCCTCTTTTTCGATTTGCGAGGTTCGCGATGACCGACGCGATCTCGACAATCACCGATTCGTCCGGCTCAGCCAGAGAAGGTGCCACCGAGTCCATCACGCTGACCAGCCTCGCCCGGGGGCCCTGGCAGGAGGATGCCGCACACGGAGGCGCACCGGCCGCCCTTGTTGCCAGGGCGGCCGAACGGCTCGGTCTGGCAGATGACCTGCGGCTCGCGTCGCTCTCGCTTGCCTTCAACGGTCCGGTCACCCTCGGCAAGCTGGAGGTCCGGGCGGAAATAGTGAAGCCGGGACGGAGACATCGGGTGGTCAGGGTGGTGATCCAGTCCGGTGACCGGACACTGATCGAAGGTCGGGCCGTGCTGCTGCGGCGGGGTGAAGTTGACCTGCCGGATCAAGTCACGGTCAAGGAAGAACCATTCCCCGGTCCGGGCCAGGGTCGCCCGATAGAGAAGGCGCTCTGGGCTGACGGCGAAAGCGAAGCGTTTCACAGGACTGCCAACACGGTCGTCGCGATCGAAGGCGGGCCCGATCGGGTCGGTACCGAAGGCATGGTCTGGATCCGGCTCGACTTCCCCCTGGTCGGCGGGGAGGAACTCACCGGGGCCCAGAGGGCGATGGCTGCGGCCGATTTCGGCAACGGTGTCGCCCATCCGGTCGGCTGGGGCGAGTTTCTTTTCATCAACTGTGACCTGAACGTCTCCCTGCTTCGCGAACCCGTCGGGCAATGGATCGGGCTTGAATCGAGGACCGAGATCGACCGCAACGGGTCCGGCCTCACTTCGACCCGTCTTCATGACCGGAACGGCAGGTTCGGGGTGGCCAGCCAGATCCTTTTCGTAGACCGGGTCTAGCAGGCGCCCAGCACCCTCCAGGACGGATTGTCCGCCGGGACAGGGCATAGTGGGCCCACACGGAATAAATTGCCTGTATGGCCGTGTTGCCGGAAAACCCCGAAGCGATTCTGCTCGATGTCGAGGGTGTCCTCTACATCCAGGGAGAAACAATTGAAGGTGCACCGGCGGCGTTGGCCCAGCTGCGCGAGAGAGCCGGGGCGATTCGCCTTGTCACAAACACATCCTCAATCTCCCGCAAGGAAGTAATCCAGCGGGTCCGCAGGGGTGGCTTCGATGTCGCTGACGAAGAAGTCCTCACGCCGGCGGCGATGGCGGTTCGATACTGCCGCTCAAAGGGCTTCTCCAAAGTGAACCTGATGGTGGCCCGGTCACTGCGTGAAGACCTCGAAGAAATCGATGTGGTCGGAACCGAAGAGAAGGCCGACGCGATCGTGCTCGGCGACCTCGGCCCGATGTTCTCGGCGGAAACCCTGAGCTACGCCTTCCGCCAGATGATGGACGGTGCGGAGCTGATCACCCTTCAGCACAACCGCTATTGGAAGCGGGAAGACGGACTCGTCCTGGATGTCGGGGCTTTCTCGGCCGCTCTTGAATATGCCGCGGAAACCGAAGCGATCGTGGTCGGCAAGCCGTCGGTGGATTTCTTCCGCATGGCCTTGACCGACGCCAACGCCGAGGCGGGTCGCACGATCATGGTTGGTGACGACATCGAAGGTGATGTCGGGGGCGGGCTGGCGGCCGGCATCCCCTCGGTTCTGGTCAGAACCGGCAAGTACAAGGCGGACAAAGTCGCCGAGTCAGGAATCGAACCGGTTGCGACGATCGATTCGATCAACGATCTTCCGGCGTTGCTCTCGTAGCCGAGACCGGGTCCGCCGGCCGACCGACTACAGAACCAGGGACGCGAACAGTTTCTGAAGCTCGGCGCCGGGCTCCCTCGTCAGGCCGGTGTGGACTTCCGAACTCTGGATGATGGTCGAGCTGGGTGCGGTCAGCCAGCCGAAGCGGTCGGATCGATCAAGCTGAGCCAGGGCTCCGGCAGCGGGGTCACCTGCGATCACATGCTGAATCACCGCCAGCCTTGCCTCGACCGGTTCGGGATCGAGATCCGGGGCGATCGCTGCGAGGCGGTCGTGGTTCAGGCTGACTTCCATTTCCAGAAAGTCGAACTGCCGGCAGAAGAGCACCAGGCCGACGTTCAGTCTTTCACCGCGTTCAATACATGGAACGACCCTCAGGACCGAGTAGGCGAACGGCCTGGATTCACTCATTTTCCGGCTCCAACTCGCTGATGAAGATTTCCTGACCCTCCAGGCGCCTTTCCAGAAACAGCCTGAAATCACCCCGCCGGTCGGCCGGGTCGCTGCCCAGCCACTCGTCTGGCACCAGATCAAGGGCCGGGTCAATGGCCGCTGCGACATCGGCCGAGAGTCTGTCTCCGGCAGCGCGGAGGGACCCGGCCACGGGCAGAAGAACATGGTCGCGAAGGACCGGAGTCGGGTTCAGTGCGGTCTCGGCCAGGGGGGAAGACCCATGCTGGCGGAAGAATGCCGCGCCGTGGTCAATCAGCCAGGTGCGGCCATGCCAGGTAAGCAGGTTCGGGTTGCGAGGTGTCCGGTCGATGTTGGTGACCAGAGCGTCAAGAAAGACGATCTCAGCGGCCAGGTCAGCATCGAAAGAGTCGTCAGGTGACAACGCGAAAGGCAGAGCGCCGGGCAGGAAGTCCATGCCGAGATTGAGACCTGGGCTTGCCCTTATCAGCTCCTGTATCTCCGGATCCGGTTCGGCGTGTCCCAGCTCGGGAATCACGGATACCTGCACCAGTTCCGGCACAGGAAGGCCGGCCTGCCTTGCGATCTCGCCCGCCACCACCTCCGCGACCAGGGCCCCCGGCCCCTGTCCGGCACCGTGAAACTTGACCACCCAGGTGCCGTCGTCGTCGCCCTCGACAAGGCCCGGGAGTGACCCACCCTCGCGCAGCGCGGTGACGTATCGCATCGCCTCGACCTGCCGCAGGCCACCGGTCGGGGCCTCTGTTGCTGTACCGGGCATCTGTGTAGCTTCGCATCCGGATAGGCTTCACCCGTTCTTCCCGTCCAGAAAGGGTTTAGATGTCCACGCTTTCCAACACGGTGGAAGCCCCCCGTGTCCCTGTCCTCGCTGACCTGTTTGCCAACACCTGGGTTCTGAATGCGGTGCTGGTGCTTGGCGGTGCGCTTTTCACGGCACTTTGTGCCCAAATCGTTATTCCCATGACTCCGGTTCCGATGACCGGCCAGACCCTTGCCGTAATGCTGGTGGGTGCGGCCCTCGGCTGGAAGCGTGGCATGGCTGCCCTGACTCTCTACATGGTGCTCGGTTTCGTCCTTCCCTTTTACGCTGAAGGCGGCTCCGGTATTGAGAACATCACCCAGATCGGCTCCGTCGCAGGTGCCACGGGCGGTTACATCATCGGCTTCATCTTTGCCGCCGGAGCGGTCGGCTGGCTGGCTGAGCGCGGCAGCGACCGCAAGATCCTGACCGCCTTCGCCTCGTTTGTCGTCGGTCAGCTGATCATTTTCGCCTTCGGTCTCGCAGGTCTCAAACTTGCCGCCCCGGAGCTGGTCGAACTCGGCTTCATGTCAAGCTCGAGCTGGAGCACCGTCGTCCATGACGGGTTCACCATCTTCATTGTTGGCGGGCTGGTCAAGGCAGCGATCGGCGCGATTCTCATGCCTGCCGCCTGGAAACTGGCCGAACGGACCCGCTGAGGTCCGGAATCATCCCAACCGAATGAGGGGGACGGACGGTTCAGGTGTAACCTGCTCCTGTTCGTCCCTCGTTTTGTTTTCCCTGAAAGGAACACAGTTTGCTACTAGCTGACTACGGGCTCGGTGAGGCACTTCTCACCACGCTCGCGATCTTCTTCTTTGTGATCTGGGTCTGGATCGTGATCACGATCCTGATGGACATCTTCCGCGATCACGAGCTTTCCGGCTGGTGGAAGGCAGTCTGGTGTCTATTCCTGATCTTCATACCGGTGTTGACATCGCTGGTCTACCTGATCGCACGCGGTTCCGGCATGCGTGAACGGGCGATCAAGGAACAGGCGGATGCCAAGAAGCAATTTGACGAGTACGTCAAGGAAACCGCTGGAACGACTCCGGTTGACGAGCTTCACAAGCTCGATCAGCTGCGCCAGAGCGGCGGAATCACCGATGACGAGTACGAGAAGATGAAGGCCAAGCTCATCAGCTGATCGATTCGATCAAGGCTTCACAGACGGACCGGGAGCGCCCCCAGAACGGGCGGTTGCTCCCGGTCCGTTTTCGTTGGCGGACGCCACTTCTGCAAAGACTTAGGGTTAGACCGTGCATGTTCACCTCAGATTCCTGGCACTTCTGCTCGCGGTGGCGGGTGTCGTTGGGGGCGTCCTCGCGGTCACGGTCTGGAACACGGATGAAAACAAGGCTGCCCCGGACGGCGGCGACACTTCGATTGTCACCGCGACCGGTCCGACCGCGTTGACCGGTCCCAGCGCTTCGACCGGCCCTACCGCCGTTTCCGGTGAAACCGGTACCACTACGGACTACGCCCAGGAGCTTCCGCTGCCAATCAACGGGCCAATGCTTGGAGTGAACCTCACCGCCTACACCCGTGATGGCTACGGAGAGCCTGGAGTTCAAAAAATGATGAGGACCATCGCCGATCTTGGAAGTACGGCAGTCACCCTTGTGCCCACCTGGTACATGAGGCGGCCTGACTCAAACCGGATCAGACCGGATAAGGAAAAGACACCATCGGACGAGAGCCTTATCAAGGCGATTGACTGGGCCCGGGAATCGGGCCTTCAGGTCGTGCTCAAACCGCATGTTGACGTGATCGACGACACCTACCGCGGGGAAATCCAGCCCACCGATCGTACCCGCTGGTTCAGGTCCTATCAGCGCTTCACCGATCATTTCGCTTCGCTGGCTTCGTCGTACCAGGCCGACATGTACGTGGTCGGGACCGAGCTGAAGACCATGTCCGGTGAGGCCGAGGCCTGGCGTCAACTGGTCAGTGAGACCCGGGACCTGTATTCCGGGCCGGTCACCTATGCGGCCAACTGGGATGAAGTCGACCAGGTCCAGTTCTGGGACGACCTGGATGCGATCGGAGTGGACGCCTACTACCCGCTCTCCGGGGAGGGAGGTCAGTCCCCGACCCTCAAAGGCCTGACCGAGGCATGGCAGCCTGTGAAGGACCAGCTGAAAGCGAAATCCGACCAGTGGGACCGGCCGGTGATCCTGACCGAGATCGGCTACCCGAGCCAGGTTGGAGCCACGGTGAAGCCTTTCGAGGTGACCAGCCAGCCGGTTGACCAGAACATTCAGGCCCTCGCCTACCAGGCAGCTTTCAAGGCTCTTTCCGGCACTGGCTGGCTTGAGGGGATCAGTTGGTGGAGCTGGCGGGCAGACCCGTCTCCGGAAGAGAACCTGGAAAGCGACTACACGCCGACCGGCAAGAAGGCGCAGAGTCAGCTCGCCCGCGGTCAGTACACGTTCATCGGATGAGTCTCTTCGCAAACCCGAAACTCTCCGTGCTGGACCTTGTCCCCGTGATCGAGGGTTCAGACGCGGTGCAGGCGTTCGCCAACTCGACCGAGCTGGTCAAGGCAGTCGAGAAGCTCGGCTTTCACCGGCATTGGGTGGCCGAACACCACAACATGACCGGGATCGCCAGCTCGAACCCGGCCGTGATCATCGCCCACCTTGCTGCGGCGACGGAGACGATCCGGGTCGGCTCTGGAGGCGTCATGCTGCCCAACCACCAGCCGCTGGTGGTGGCGGAACAGTTCGGGATTCTCGAATCGCTGCATCCGGGGCGAATCGACCTCGGGATCGGCCGGGCTCCGGGCACCGACCAGGTGACCGCAGCGGCACTGAGGCGGGGCATCGAGCCGTTGTCCGACGAGGATCTCCCCCGGCAACTTGCTGAACTGACGGGTTTCTTCACCGGACAGTGGCCGGACGGTCATCCGTACAGCTCGATCACTGCGGTTCCCGGCGAGGGGGCAATGCCGGAGATCTGGTTGCTCGGCTCCAGTGGCTACACGGCGCAGGTCGCGGGTCTGCTCGGGTTGCCCTACTCGTTCGCCCACCATTTCAGCGCCGGAAACACCGAGGCCGCCGTTGCTCTCTACCGCTCCCGGTTCGAGCCTTCCGCGTACCTTGATGAACCGAAAGTGATGATCGGGGTGGGGGTGATCTGTGCCGACACGGATGAGGAGGCCCGTTGGCTTGCCGGCCCATCGAGACTTGCCTTCGCCCGGTTGCGTAGCGGCCGTCCCGGAAAGTTTCCTTCACCCGAAGAAGCGGCGGCGCATGATTTCACCCCGAACGAGGAAGCGGTCATCGGCTCGATCGCCAAGGGTCATATATTCGGCGGTCCGGAAACGGTAAAGGCCGGGCTGGATGACCTGGTTCAAAGGACCGGGGCCGATGAGCTGATCATCTCGACCATGGTCTACGGCCAGCAGGACCGCCTCAAGTCCTTCGAGCTTGTTTCGCAGCTGAGCTCCTGAGCCAGACCGGGGGCAGGAGCGCTCCGGCTTCGTTTCCGAATGGGCTTTTCCTTGTGATGCACGGTATTTCCCATCTCCTGCGGGAGGCGCATGATTGGCGGTTTCGGTCGCTACTTTGTTCTTTCCGCTCGCCATCTTGCCGCGACGGACCTCATGGAAACAAGACTCCCGCAGAAACCCAGCGGCCGCTCCCGCGGCCTGATCCTTGCCGCGGCGCTGACCGTGGCCGTCGCGGTTTTCGCGCTTGCCTGCACGGTGCGTCCCGCCGGTGCGGTGCCCAGCGCTGATCAGACCAGGGCGAAGATCGAAGCTATCAGTGGTTCGGTCGAGGAGCTGAAAGCCCAGGTCGCGGAGGACAATCGCGCGATCGATTCACTGATCGGCCAGCTCTCCGACCTGCGCGCCCGCGCGTCTGAACTTGAAGCGCAGCTCGCTGCCAAACAGGCTGAGCTCGATCGTGTTGAAGCTGCCCTCGAAGAGCAGAAGAATCGCCTCGCCGAAGTTCGCAAGCGTCTTCGGCGTGCGCTCGGGGTCCTTGAAGACCAGCTTGTCTCGCTCTATATGAGTGGCACACCGGATGTGTCAGAAATCGTGCTTGCTTCCGAGGACTGGTCCGGTCTCGTTTCCAGCGCTGGCTACGCCGATGCGATCCAGGATCGCAATGAGTCCGTGATTTCGCGGGTTGAGAACCTTCGCGATGAGATCAAGACAATGGTCGAGAAGATGAAGGCCCAGGAAAAGCAGCTTCAGGCAGCGAGGGACGAAATCGCCGCCGAAACCCTGGAAGCTGAACAGGCCAGGGACGAAGTCGAGGCACAGAAGGCCGAATTCGAGGCTTCGAGTGCTTCGCGTCAGGCAAAGATCGACGCTCTGGAAGCCAAGGCAGGAAACCTTGAGGATTCCCTCCCCGATCTGACCAATGATCCGGCGTCAAGCTCGGCGCCGACGGCTGCTCCGCCTGTTTCCGGTTCGGTCGCAGTGGTCAACTCGGATGGCACCGCCTCCGCACCGACCGATGCTCCGCAGGCGGTCAAGGATGTGATCGCAGCTGGCAACGCGATCATCAACTACCCCTATGTGTGGGGTGGTGGCCATGGATCCTTCGATGACACCGGCTATGACTGCTCCGGTTCGGTCAGCGCTGCCCTGAACGGCGGCGGATTGATCTCCAGCCCGCTTGATTCGACCGGCCTGACCACCTGGGGTGAACCAGGGGAAGGCAACTGGATCACCGTTTACGGGAACTCGGGTCACGCTTTCATGTACGTCGCCGGCATCCGCCTCGACACTTCAGACACCGGTGGCACCGGACCGAGCTGGCACAGCGACCTCCGCAGCGACACCGCGAGCTTCACAGCAAGACACCCTTCCGGACTCTAGAGTCCCGGCCCGGCCGGGGCAGGATCGGACAGGTACCGGGATTGCGGAAGGGCGTGGTGCTGGTGCTAGGGCTGATCTGCCGATGGTCCCAGGAAACGGCGCGCGATTGCGCCGGTGAGCATGGCGATGAATGAAATGCCGACCAGCAGGATGAGCACTTCGGTTACCTGTCCGCCGACGGTCGTCGCTGTGTATTCGGAGCCGAGAGTGGTCATGGCGGTGAAAGCCCAGTAGATGCCCTGCCATTCGCTGAGATCCTGGTTCACCGCTTCGAAAGCCCGAAAAGCGGAACCGCCGGCGATTGCTGCGAGCAAGGTGAGCAGGGCTGCGTACTGAAGTCCCTGATTCGAGAAGAGCCGGTTCGAGAGCTGGGCCAGTTTGAGCAGGCGAAGCAGGCGGAGCAGCCGGATTGCCCTCAGGCTCTGAAGTCCCGGCGGCAGGATCGGAGGGGTCAGGAAGACGACCACGATCTCAACCGGGTGGTGCCTCAAGTACTTCTTCCGGTCCGGTACCAGCGCCAGCATCACTATGAACTCGAAGGCGAAAGCGAGCCATATCCCCCAGTTGAGCACCTGAGCGATGACACTCAGGGTTCCGTCGACCCGGGTTTCCGACAATGCGACGCTTGGAAGGGTCAGTGCGGCGGCGATCATCAGCGGTGTATTCATTATTTCCGCCGCCCGGATCGCCCTGGATCCCTCAACTCCGTTGTCTGGTTCGGTACCACCGGTCAGCTCGGACTTCAGGCTGGTCCGGAATTGGTGACCCCTGACATTTTCGTCTGGTTCCTGCCCCGGGACCGGGGGGTTGGGATCTTTGTTCTCGTCCATCGGAGCCGTATTCGACGCGACTGGCCCGTGGCCTGTATTCGCGGCCGGAATTCTGTCAATCAACCAGCCGATTGACTTACTGAAAGTAATTCGCTAAACTAATTAGCGCAGCAAACAATATTTCGACCTATCACTTCGGGGTGTCACGACCTGATTTCCAGAAGCCGAGGAAAAAGAAGCCAATGGCTTATTCAGAGCCGAAAACAGAAAGTCATATAGATAGTCAGACAGAACGTCAGACAAAGACACGAGACCTTGATGCCATTCGGCGGCTTGAGGAAGCCGATACGTTGCGTCTCGCGATCACCCGCACCGCAAGGCGTTTGCGTCAAGAGGCCGGAAGCGGCCTTTCCCCGACCGTGATCGCCACTCTCGCTTCGATCGAGCGCAGCCAGGTCGTGACTCCGGGCGAGCTGGCCCGGATCGAAGGGGTTCAGCGCCCGACCATGACCCGCGCGGTAAACCGCCTGGTCGAGGCGGGCCTCGTTGATCGCCGGGAAGACCCGGATGACCGGCGCTGCTCGCTCCTTTCAGTCAGCGCGCAGGGACACACCTACCTGGCCGAACACCGCTCACGCAAGAGTGCCTGGCTGGCCAGTCTGATTGAAGATATGCCCGAAGCCGATGCCGACATTCTCGCCAGAGCGGCACGGATCCTCTCCCGCGCACTGGAAACACACAGGACCTCTGAACACGGCCTTCCACGGCAGTACCGGGATCTCTCCGGAGAATCAGTCGCCGATTCTCCGGAGGAAAGTTGACCGCCGCGCTGCGGAGTTCCTTCGATTCCCTTTCGGTCCCGAACTTCCGCCGCTACTTCAAGGGACAGGTTGTCTCTCTCTCCGGCAACTGGATGCAGACAGTCGCCGAAGTCTGGCTGATCCTCAGCCTGACCGGATCCGGCTTCGCGGTAGGCATCGCCACGGCACTCCAGTTCCTGCCAATCCTCGTTCTGGGAGCCTGGGGCGGTTCACTGGCCGACCGGTTCGCGAAGCGGGAGCTGCTGATCGTCACCCAGGGCCTGATGATGATTCCGCCCCTGATCATGCTCACCGTGACCGCCACGGGAGTGGTCACGCCGGCCATCGTCTTCGGGCTGGTCTTCGTCCGTGGAACCCTGCTGGCGATAGACAATCCGGCCCGTCAGGCGTTCGTAATGGAGATGGTCGGGCCGGACCGGATCGTCAACGCGGTCAGTCTCAACAGTGTCATCGTCCATTCGGCCCGGGTAGCGGGTCCGGCAATTGCCGGGGTCCTGATCGCAACAGTCGGAGTCGCGCCCTGCTTCGGGCTAAATGCGCTCACATTCGTCGTGATGATCTGGGCCCTCAGGGGCATGGACCCGGCGAGATTGAGTGAGCCTCCGAGGCCGGACAGCAAGGAGCCGGGAAGGGTCCGGGCGGCGATTCGCCACGTGAAGGAAACCCCGGAACTCGCAATGCCGCTGCTGCTGATGGCCCTGGTCGGAACTCTTGGTCTCAACTTCCAGGTCATCCTGCCCCTGCTCGCCAGGCTCACCTTCGAAGGCGGAGCGAGCTCTTACGCGGTACTAGTCTCTTCAATGGGCGTCGGCTCGGTCATCGGGGCCCTTATCACCGGAGCCCGTGGCCAGACCGGAATGGGTGTGATCGGGGCTTCGGCGGCGGCCTTCGGGGCTCTCGCCATGGCGGCTGCGCTGATGCCAAGCCTGGCTTCCGAGATTCCGATCCTCGCCCTTCTGGGCGGGTCAGCCGTGATGTTCGCTGCCGCCATCAACTCAACGATTCAACTCGCTGTGGCACCGGAAATGAGAGGCAGGGTGATGGCGCTCTACTCGGTCGTATTCCTCGGATCAACTCCGATCGGAGGACCTCTCGTCGGCTTCATTTCGGAATCCGCGGACCCGAGGCTGGCTCTCGCCCTCGCTTCTGTTTCCGGGCTGATTGCCGCAGGAGGTGCCTGGTGGATAAGCGGCCGGGCGGGCGAAGCATCCCGTGCCGCCGTTGCGAACGGGTAGCCTGAGCCCAGCGTGATCCACAAGGCGCATGGATACTGGATCAAGGAAGCCGGCCCCCAGCCGGAGCAGCCATCGCTGGAGGGTGCACACAGCTTCGATGCGCTCGTGATCGGTGGAGGCTTCACCGGTCTCTGGACTGCCTACCACCTGAAAACCGCCGAGCCCGACCTCAAAATTGGCTTGCTGGAATCAGGGTCAATCGGTCACGGACCCAGTGGCAGGAACGGCGGATTCGTCGACGCAATGTGGGTCAGCTTCGCCAGTCTCGCCGCCCGCTACGGACCCGGGCCGGCCCTTGCGCTCGCGAGAGCGTCAGAACGGTCGGTCGCTCAGGTCGGTGAGTTCTGCGAACAACATCAGGTTGATGCCTGGTACCGGCCCTCGGGGTACCTGAACGTCTCAACCGCGCCGGCGCAGGATGGCTCCTGGGAACGGAACCTGAACGCCATGCGAGAAGCGGGAATCGTCGACGGTCCCCGTGAGCTCACCGCGAAACAGGTGCAGGCAGTCTGTGCTTCGCCGGCTTTCCGCTCGGGTGTGCATTACGGCGCGGCGGCGACAGTTCAACCCGCCCGCCTTGCTTTCGGGATCCGTGATGCGATCAGCGACCTGGGGGTGGAGCTTTTCGAAGGAAGTCCCGCGATCCGGGTCGAGGACAGTGGCCCGAGGGTGAAAGTTCACACTCCGGCCGGAACTGCGGATGCTGCCCGCGTGGTCCTGGCCAACGGACCCGCCCTGGCCGGTCAGGGGTCGCCTTTCAGACGAAACGTGACCCTCGCCTCGAGCCACATGGTGATAACCGAACCGGTACCGGAAGTTGTCGACGAACTCGGCTGGACGGGGGGAGAGGCGATCAGCGATTGCCGGGCCTTGCTCACCTACTTCCGCACCACCCCCGACGGACGCATCGCCCTCGGTTGGGGCGGCGGCAGAATCGCCGCCGGTTCACGCCGCTTCGGCAGGTCGGAGCTCGACGCCGAGGTGATCGAAGGTGTCATCAGGGCGCTCACGAGATACTTCCCGATGCTCCGGGACAAGAGGATCGATTATGCCTGGGGAGGTCCGATCGACACCTCCGCCACCCATCAGCCCCATGTGGTGAGCCTGCCTTCCGGCCGTGCCTTCGCGGCATTCGGCTACACCGGAAACGGGGTCGGTCCCTCCCAGATGGTCGGCCGTTCGCTCGCTTCCCTTGTGCTCGATCGTCGCGACGAATACGGAAGCCTTCCCTTCATCGAACCGGCTGGCGCCTTGACAAGAGTTCCCCCGGAACCATTCCGCTGGATCGGAGGGACCCTCATCCGGGAAGCGATCGAGCGCAAGGAAGAAGCGGAGATGTCCGGAAACACCGCGGACCCGGTCTCGTCGATGGTCGCCCGCGTGCCCGAGATGATCGGCTTCCACATCGGACGCTGAGCTATCCCCTGGAAAATCCCCACGGAAGGGTCCGGGGGAGTAGCTTCATGGGGCACCGCTCAAACCGCAACCCGGAGGCAACGATGGCCCAGATCCCTGAAGAAGCCTATGCAGTAATCGACAGCCCGAATCTCGCTCATCTGGCGACGATCAACCCTGACGGATCACCTCAGGTGACTCCGGTCTGGATCGACAGGGAAGGCGACACAATTCTTTTCAACACGGCCAGGGGCCGGCAGAAGCCCCGCAATCTGGAGAGGGATCCCCGCGTTTCAATCTCGATTCACAACGCGGAGAACCCGTACCAGCCCCTGACCATCCAGGGCCGGGTTCAGGAGATGACCGGGGAGGGCGCCGATGATCACATCGATGCGCTCGCCAAGAAATATCTGGGCGAGGACACCTACCCGTTCCGTCAGCCAGGCGAGGAACGCCTGATGGTGATCATTCATCCGGAAAAGGTCTCCTTCGGGATGTAAACACGGGCGGGGTCCCGCGAACCGTCGATTGCCCGGCTCGCGGGACCCCGCCTGGGGATCCGAAAGGATCCTCTATTCCTCGATGTAGCCGCCCGCGACCAGGTAGTCATGAGCAACCTGGGCAGGCTGCTCCTTATCCAGATCGACCCTGGCATCGAGTTCCTGCATCACCTTTTCTGTCAGGCCTTCCTGGACCAGCTCGATCGTCGCGGCGTAGTCCGGTCCTGCCTTCTCGATCGTTTCGGCTTTGGTCAGGAAGATGACATTGCCGGCCGGCAGTACGCCCTTGTCATCTTCGAGAATCGTGTACTGGTCGTCGCCGGCACCCAGTTGGGCATCGGTGGTGAACACGATCGAGAGATCGGCCTGGCCCTTGTCGAGGACCTCGTAACGAAGGCCGATGTCAACCGGCGTGAAAGAAGCGAAATCCAGGCCGTAGTTCTGCTGCAGGCCAAGCAGGCAGTCGATCCGCTGGCGGCATTCAGGTGACCCGTACAAGTTCAGGTCCTGGCTCTTGCCTTCCAGGTCCGAGATCTTCGTCACCCCGAGCTCTTCGGCCTTGCTGGTCAGCAGTCCGACCGCGTTGGCACTTGCGAAGGGAGTCGGCGGCAGAGCTTCGATGCCCTCGTCGGCCAGATCCTGTTTCGCCATCTCGTAGGCACCATCCGGATCCCCCGGCACATCCTCGGGGGCCGTGTCGAAGAAGGATGTCAGGGCCGTGGAGATGTACTCCGGGTAGCCCGAGATCTCACCCTTCCTGAGGGCGGCCAGGGCGACAGTTTCCGACCCGAGATTGAGGTCAGTGGCCACCTTGTAACCGGCGGCTTCGAGGGACTGGGCGTAAATCTCACCCAGCACGATCTGCTCCGTGAAGTTCTTCGAACCGATCGTCAACTGGGGCGTTTCACCGTTGGCCGGGTCACTTTCGATCATCTTGCCGGAGGCGGTTGCCTCCGAGGTCGGTTCATCGCTTGAATCTCCGTCGTCGGAACCGCAGGCCGCAAGGCCGACGGACATGGCCAGCAAGGCGACCATGAGCAGATAGCGCAATTTCTTGACAGACATCAGTTGTCTCTCTCCTTGACTGTTGTTGGACTGGGGTGCTGCCAAGAACGTATCCACTGGGGCGGGCGAACAATCCAATCTGTCTCAGGAACGCTTCAGCTTCATGCCCCTGGAGGTCATCGCCCACTGGGCCCCGGCCAGCGCAGCTTCCAGCGCGAGAGCCATCAAAGCGACCAGAACCGCCCCGGCCAGTACCCCGGCGTCACCGTAGACATTCCTGGCGATAATGAAATCGCCGAGGGTGAGAATGCCGGCCAGCGGCGCGATTGTCGCGGTGGCGATGATGTTGATCGCCGCGGTCCGCACCCCGCCCATGATGGTCGGCACAGCCAGCGGCAGTTCGACCCGCGTGATGATCTTTCGTTCGGTCATACCCATGCCGCGGGCTGCCTCGACAGAGGACCGGTCAACTTGCCTTATCCCGACAAAGGTGTTGGTCAGGATCGGTGGAATCCCGAGAATCGCCAGAGCGACAACAAGGTTGAACATTCCAACACCGACAGCCGCCGCCATCAGGGCAATCAGCGCCAGTTCCGGAATCGCCCGTCCGGCGTTGCCGGCTGAGACCGCGAGGAACTCACCCCGCCCGTAGTGCCCCAGCAGCAGGCCGGCGGGGAGAGCCAGCAGGACAGCCACCGCGAGTGCGAGCAGGGTCACCTCGAGCTGGCGCGCAGCCAGATCCAGCACCTGGCTGGTGCCACCAACAGTCACCCCGCCTGTTTCAGCTTCGCGTCCGGAAAAGACAAACTCGAAAGCTTCACCGAAAAGTCCGAATGACGCAGCCGGCAGGTTCATGGCGCTGCCCGCTGCCAGGGGGTAAGGGCCTTGCGGGCCAGCAACAGGACCGCGTCGAAAAGGATCGCCATCAGGACAGCAATCGAGCCGGCCACGATGATTCCCGTCTTGAACGTGATGTTCGATCCGGTGACGATCTCGGCTCCCAGGCCTCCGCCATTGGCGAAAACCGCCAGGGTTGCCAGCGCGACAGTGCTGACCGTCGCGATCCTCAACCCGGCAATGATCTCCGGCAGAGCTAGCGGCAGTTCAACCTGACGGAGCACCTGGGATCGTGTCAGGCCGATACCTCTCGCTGCCTCGGTCACATCCGGCGGAACATTTCTGAGACCCGTGGTGATGTTGCGGAAGATGATCTGAAGATTGAAAGCGGTAAGTGCGATGATCGCGGTCATCGCACCACGTCCCGTCAATGGCAACAGCAGGAAAAAGAAGGAAATCGACGGGATCGTGTAGAGAATGCCGGTCCCGGCCAGGAAGGGTGTCTGGAGCCACCTGTGCCGGTGGGCGAAGACCGCAAGAGCAAAGGCGATCAGGAACCCCGCTGCGACCGCGCTGCCGACCAGGATGAGGTGCTCGAGGGTCGGGTCGAGGTAGCGGTCGTAGTTGTCGGTGACCCAATCTGGACAAAAGAGCCGGTTCTCCTGGATACAACCGCCGCCGGAGCGGTCGGTGAAGAAGCTCTCGTCAACCGCCGCGGTGACTGCCAGGAACTCAGTCATGAGGCCTTTCCGCGGCGGAAAGTTCCGATTCGGACGCCTCCCTGGAGGAAAGGAAGTCGGAAACGATTTCGACCGAAAGCACGCCGGTCAGGCGCCCACGCGGATCAACCACCGGAGCGTAGAGCGATCCGCTCTGAAGCAGAGTGGCCAGACCATCCCGAAGGACTGAATCGGCATCGATCAGCGGGTCAGCGGTTGAGTCTGCATTCTCCGGCACAGATTCGCCGGCGAGGTCACGCCTGGAAAGCCAGCCGAGAGGACGGCTTTCATTGTCCACAAGGAGGGCATGCGGGACCTCGGCTGCCGCAACCGCAGTGCGAACCGGCTCGCAGGGATCTCCAGCCTGGGCGAGCGGAGCCGTCCAGAGGTCGACATCCCTCACCCTCATCAGCGCAAGCCGCTTCAGAGCGCGGTCGGCCCCCACGAAATCTTCGACGAAATCATCTGCCGGCTCCATCAGAAGTCCGGTCGGGGAGGCGAACTGGGCGAGACGGCCTCCCTTCTTCAGGACCGCTACCCGATCCCCCATTTTGATTGCTTCGTCGACGTCATGAGTGACAAAGAGAACTGTCTTCCGCAGTTCAGCCTGAAGGCGGAGAAACTCGTTCTGGAGCCGGGAACGGTTGATCGGATCGATCGCACCGAAAGGTTCATCCATGAGCATCACCGGTGGATCGGCCGCCAGCGCCCGGGCGACACCGACCCGCTGTTGCTGGCCACCGGAAAGCTGGCTCGGATATCGGTCACCGTATTCCGGATCGAGGCCGATCAGCTCAAGCAGCTCGGCCGACCTGGCCCGGACCCGGTCCTTTTCCCAGTTCAGCAAGGTCGGCACCGTACCGATGTTCTCGGCGATGGTCCGATGCGGGAAAAGGCCGATCTGCTGAATCACGTAGCCGATCTCCCGGCGAAGTTGGGCAGGGTCGCCCTCCCGGATCGAGTTGCCACCGATCGATATGTCGCCACTGGTCATCTCGACTGTGCGGTTGACCATCCTCAATGCGGTTGTCTTGCCACAGCCGGAAGGCCCTACCAGCACGCAGATCTCACCGGCAGGCACTTCAAAGTCAAGTTCCTCAACCGCGAAAGCCTCGGCACCGGGGTAGCGCTTGCTCACCGAATTGAACCGGACAGAAGACGAAGAAGAGCTTTCGGCAGTCACGGGACGATCGTATTCGCGGGACCCGCGGCAAAACCGCGTGCAGAGTTGGAATCGACAGGTCGGTTTGTGTGCATGTCCTTACACTCCCCCGGAGTGCACTCACCCAATCCCCTCAGTTCCGGTCCTTCGACGGATCGTCGCGCACGATTCCGTGCCGCTTACAGCCTGGCTTTCGTTGCCGTTGCCGCGGTTCTCATCCTGCTTGCCGGGCAAAGGCCGGCGGATGCTTCGACCGAATCAGAGCTTGAGGCCACTCAGGCGAAGATCTCGAAGCAGAACAACAAGAAGGGGGTGCTGACTGACGAGATCGCCAGCCTCAGCGCCCAGATCGACGGGTACGAAACCCAGGTGGCCGCGCTCCGGGCCGAAGAGCAGGACGCCGAGGCCCGTCTCGCCGCGAAACAGAAAGAACTCGATGGTGCCCAGGCGGAAGTTGACAGCGCGTACAAGGAGCTGAAGATCCTCGCCGGCCGGCTCAACCGTTCACTCGATGTGCTGCGTGAGCGGCTTGTCGCCATGTACCAGTCCGGTGACTCCGACATCGCCGACCTGGTTTTGACTTCGGAAAGCTACGGCGACCTGCTGCAGCGATCCACCTACCTGGAGCAGATCCAGAGTCGCGACGAGAGTGTCGTTGGCCGGGTCCGCGACCTGCGCGACCAGCAGGAAGCGATCGTGGTCCGCCTCAAGAAGGCGAAAGACACGATCGAATCTGCCCGCGACGAGATCGCCACCGAAGAGAAGAACCTCGCGACCGCGAGAGCGGCGGTTGAAAGCCAGCAGGCCGAGCTGCAGTCGGTCCGGTCTGAACGCCGGAGCAGAGTCGCGGCGATCGACAGCAAGGTTGATCACCTCGAGGACATCGAGGCGGACCTCCAGCAGAAGATTCAGGAACAGATTGCCGCGGCTTCCGGATTGGCAGTACTGCCGGCCGGCCCGATGACTTCACCTTCCGCGGCCGGCTTGATCTGGCCTGTCAGCGGCACCCTCACCTCGGGCTTCGGTGCCCGCAGCTCACCCGGTGGCGTTGGATCGACCAACCACGAAGGTATTGACATCTCCGTGCCCGAAGGGACCCCGATCCGGGCGTCGGCCAGCGGCACGGTGATCATGGCTTCCTACAACGGTGGCTACGGCAACTACACCTGTATCGATCACGGCAGCGGACTTTCCACCTGCTATGCCCACCAGTCCGGTTATGCAGTGACGACCGGTCAGCAGGTTGATCAGGGCCAGGTGATCGGATACTCCGGAAACACGGGAGCCAGCACCGGTCCCCACCTCCACTTCGAGGTGAGGATCAACGGGGCCGCGCAGGACCCGATGGGTTACCTCTAGGGATTCCCTGAAGAGACTTCCGTTGCGTAACTCGTTAGGTTCCGGGGCATGACTGCGAGCAGCGACCTGCCGTACCCGCCCTTCGAGCTGGCCGACCGGGTTTCTTCGCTGCCGTCAAATGACTTCAGCGGATTTGTTCTGTATGAGATCCGTGGCCGGGAACTACACCAGCAGCTGCTTTCCATGTTGCCGGAGGGGTATTCATTCGAGGGACGCTCCGTGCTTGATTTCGGCTGTGGCGCGGGCCGGACCCTCAGGCATTTTCATGATGATGCCGCGACGGCGCGGTTCGTTGGCTGTGACATCGACGGACAGAGCATCGACTGGCTCCGGGAAAACATGAGCCCTCCCTTCGAAGTGTTCCAGAGTGAAGTGGATCCTCCGCTGCCCCTGGAGGAAGGAACCTTCGACTTCATCTGGGCTGTCTCCGTCTTCAGCCACCTGTCGGACAACTCGGCCGCCTGGTTGCTTGAACTCCGACGGTTGCTAAAGCCCGATGGCCTGCTGATGGCCTCATACATGGGCAAGTTCAACTCCGAGCTGCTCGCCCGGGAGGAATGGGACGAAGACCGGATCGGAATGAACGTACTCCGCCACAATCAGGACTGGGATGAGGGAGGACCATCCGTTTTCATGTCTGACTGGTGGGTGGATGAGCATTGGGGGCGGGCGTTCTCAATTGAGGATCGAGTGGATTTTCACGGGCAGACATGGACTCTTCTTCGCAAGTCCGGGGGCTCCATGAGTGTGGAGGAGCTGCTCGCCCCCGGATCCGACCCAAGGGAATTTGCCGCCCTGCGTCACAACCTCGCGCAGGTCCAGGCGGAGTTGGAAGAGCAGAAGGAGATCTCCACTGGTCTGCGTCGCGAACTTGACCTGCCGTTGAAAATCCGGTTGCGCCGACGTCTCGGCATGAGCTGGCAGGACCAGTAGGTCAGTCGCCGCCCGGGTCCAGGCGCGAACTCTGTTCGCGCACCCTGGCAAGGACTTCCGCCGAACCTTCGACTTCCCTGTCCTTCATCAGGATTCGCCCGTCAACGACCGTGTCCTTCACGACCGAACCAGCGGCCGTGTAAACAAGCGCGGAGGAGAGGTTTCCGAGTGCCAGTTCTGGCGCTGCCGGATCGAGCACGATGAAGTCAGCCGGGGCCCCGATCGTGAGTGGCTCCGAATCGGCTGTGACGGAACGTCCCAGCCGACCGATCAACCCTGACCTCTGACCGGTCGCGGTCGCCCAGGCTTCCGCCACCGGAATCGCTTCGGCATCACTGGCAGCATGTCGCTGGAGCAGGGCGAAGGTTTTGAGGTCGGAGAGCAGATCAAGTGAGTTATTCGACCCGGCGCCATCGGTGCCGAGCGCCATCGGCACCCCCGCCCGCGCGGCGTCCGGGTAAGGAAAAACTCCCCCGACCGCAAGCTTCATGTTGGCGACCGGATTGGTGGTGACCGTCGCGCCACGTTCGGAAATCAGCTCCATCTCCTCAGGTTCCAGCCAGACGCCATGGGCCAGGTTGGTCTGCGGAGTCAGCATGCCAAGGCTGTCGAGATAGGCGGCCGGACGCATTCCGTGTGTCTTCACGCAATCGAGCACTTCCTCACGGGTCTCGGAAAGGTGAATGTGGATCGGCAGGCCGCGATCTTCCGCCAAACCGGCCGCGTACTCGAGGCTGGCGGTCCCGACCGTGTAGATGGCATGCGGGGCGACCGCGGCTCCGATCCGGTCACCGAAACCGGCGAGCTCGTCGAGATGCGACTCCAGTTCGCGGTTTCGCTCCGCGAGGTCAGCACCAGGGGGGTCGAAAAGCGGGGGTCCGATCACCGCCCTCAACCCGGCATCCTCGACCGCTCTGGCGGTAGCTGCCGGCAGCCAGTACATGTCCCAGAAGCCAATGGTTCCGCTTCGGATCATCTCCAGACAGGCCAGCCTCGTGCCCCAATAGACATCCTCGGCTTCAAGCCTCTGCTCGACCGGCCAGATCGCTTCCTTCAGCCAGCGGATGAGCGGCAGGTCATCGCCATGCCCACGGAACAGGGTCATCGCAGCGTGGGTGTGGCCGTTTACCAGCGGGGCGCAAAGGATCCCGCCGCCTGCGTCGAGCATTTCGCCGGCATTGACATCGACCGCGGCTTCCGGGCCGATCGCGGTTATCTTGCCGTCAAGGGCAGTCAGTGAAACGGTCTTGCCGTCAAGCAGGGCGTTGGTTACAACCAGCCTGCGATCGCGACTCACGATGCCTCGGCTCCTCGCGGGCCGGGGTGTCCATGGCGGCTCTGGCGGAGGAATTCGAACGAACCGAAGAAGGGTGCGATACAGCCGAGCAGGGCTATTGCCAGGGCCAGCCGCAGGTTGATCACCCGATAGTGCACGGCATACAGGCTCGTGATCGACATGCCGATCCAGATCAAGCCATGGGTGAGCCCGAGAATGAACGTGTAGGGCTGTGGGCCGTCGAGCAGGAAGGCGCAGACCAGCAGCCCGGTGTAAACCAGGGAATGGAAAAGGCTGACCACTTCCAACCGTCTGAAAGTGACCAGCCTTTTGAAACGGTTGCCGAACCCCCGGGAGAGGGAGTCAGGGGGTGCGGCCGGCGACCGATCCGATCCGGTTGCCGATTGTCTTGTCGGAGCTGCGGGTGCCACTCGTGCGCAAGCCTTTCACGCCGAAGCGCCTCCGTGCTACTTCGGCAACGGCCAGGGTTGCCGCGGTCAGTGAGACCGCCTGGACGTTGTCGGCTCCACCGAGGAGGGTTCCGGAAAGGACCACAGCCGCTGCGGCTTTCGGTGCTCTTTCCGATGAGGCGACCCTCGCCACTCTTCTCTCGATCCGTTTCATGGCACCAAAGTAGGGCGGCGTTCGCGTGCGGAAGTAGAAATTCTGTGAACGCCGGATGTTCAGGGGACGGCCGCGAGGAGAGACAGCAAGCCGATGGCAGCCAGAGGCCCATGAACACCCGGGCCGGATCAGTTGATCAGGCGCTCTAACTCGTCGAGCCTGTCATCAATCGCACAAGCGAGGGCGGGGGGCAGGTTGGAGCCGGAGATCGCCTCCATGTCTCCGCGCCAGAGACCCAGGCGACGTTCCGCGTCAAGTGCCGCGGGGTCGTCGCCTTCCCCGATCCGATCAAGCATCGCTTCGATGCCGGCCAGCCGGTCACTGAGGTAGACAAGCCGGACCCGTTCGCCTGAGATCGATACCCGGTGTCGATGATCGGCTCGGCGTTCGGAGCTGTCCTTAAGTCCCGGATCCTGACCGAGCGCGACAACCAGCTCCCGCATCTCCGGTCCGAACGCAGTCTCGATCTCCTCCGCGGTGACATCGGACTTCTCGACCGTGTCATGCAGATAGGCGGCCGCTGCCGCGACTTCATCACCCCCAAAGCGGACTGTGATCCGGGCGACCTTGGCCGGATGTTCGATGAATTCGTCGGATCCGTGTTTTCCGGACTGTCCCCGATGGGCTTTCTCGGCGAATGAATATGCCGCGCCGGGAAGGTGAAGGGGCGGCGCACCGGCAACACGGTCAGGGTGGTCGCGATTCACGAATGCCGCTGAACCGGTCCGGATCCCGGGCTGGTCCAGGAGTGAATTGAAAAGCCCGGCCTCGATCGAGAGGCCTTCTTCCAGCGGGCGACCGAATCCGCGGAGCGCCGCTTCGAGGTCCGTTCTGAGCGCCGGCTGAGGCAGAGCGGAGATGGACGCGGCGAGACCCAGCGCACGATCAAGGGAGCGACCGCTTTCGGTCACCTCGTTGACCAGACCGATTCGCTCCGCTTCTGTGGCTCCGATGACCCGTCCCGTGATGATCAGATCGAGCGCCCGGGACATCCCGATCATCCGGGGCAATCGCTGGGTGCCCCCGTCGCCCAGGCCAACATTCCAGCGGCGGCAGGTAACTCCGAATGAGGCGTGCTGGTCGGCGATGCGAAGATGCGCCAGGCAGGCCCACTCGAGTCCCCCCGCATAGGCGGCACCGTTGACCGCCGCGATCACCGGCTTGGTAATGCCGGTCCAGCGGGTCGGGCCGATATTGCCTTCGGCCGGGATCGGCTTCGCAGAGAGATCCGAAGCGTCAAAGAGCGGTTCCCGTCCCGATGCGGGATCAAACATTGCCACCACTGACTTGAGGTCGGCACCGGCGCAGAATGCTTCCGTGCCGGAGCCAGTGATGACAAGGACGTTCGCCTCGTCGTCGTCACGGAACCGGGCAAGGAAATCAAACAGGGCACGTGACTCGGCCGGGCCGATGGCGTTTCGTGCGTTCGGCCGGTTGAGGGTAATCAGGCGGATGCCCGGGCCGGGTTCGCCGTAAAGGACGGTTTCGGTGTCGGATCCCGCCATCCTTCTGGCCGCTATTCGGCGGGAGGGATGACCAGACCGGAACTGTCGGTCACGCCGGTGGCGCCGTCAGGAAGGGTGACACCGGTATCCGGCAGGGTGACGCCAGTGTCGGGCAGGGTGACACCGGTATCCGGCAGGGTGACGCCCGTCTCGGGGATCGTGGAATCGGTTGATGTGACCCCGGCGGCTGTTTCCAACGCTTCTACTCTCGTCTGTAGCGCATCGATCCTGTCGCTGTCCGAATTCTTGGTCAGGGAGATGTAGAGCGCGGCGGCCCCGACGCCGACCGCGAGGCAGGTGAGGACAAGCGCGATTATCGACCGCTTCTTGAGGGACTTCTCCAATTGGGCCAGCCAGCCCCGCTGGCCATCGAGTCGGGTTGCGATGTCGATTGGCTGCCGCTGCTGGGCGGCCGGCGGGCGACCATGTGAGCCCGTTGAAACCGGTGGGACGCCTTGCCTCGGTGCCACCGGCTGCCGCTGGGTGCCGGCCGGCTCGCGCTGGCTGGCGGCCGGAGCTTGCGGCCGGGGAATGCTGCCCTGGCGTTGCGGTTGCGGCCGGGGCGCTGAGGGATTTCCTGGTTGACCGGAAGGTTGAGCCGGAGGCTGTGCGGGCCTTGAAGGTTGCTGTGGAGCTCCAGCACTGGCGCGCGGCCGGGGCTGCGGGCGACCTTGAGGGGCGTTTATCGGCACATCGGAGGTGCCGCCATCCTGGGGCGGTTTGCTCATCGCCAAGCAATCTACCCATCCCGCGTTCCCTCAGTTCAATATCGTGTCCGATGGCATTTATCCGTCATGCACCTCCCGGGTGCCCCCACGCCCCGGCCACATAAACCCAAGGAGAAAGACTTCACATGCCTGAAGCAGTGATTGTGGACACGGTCCGCACCCCGATCGGCCGCGCCTTCAAGGGCTCGCTATCCCAGCTGCGTCCCGACGACACCGGCGCGTTCATCATCGACCAGCTCCTCGAGCGGAACCCGGGAGTGGACCCCGCCACCATCGAAGAGGTCTTCTGTGGCGTCGGTATGCCCCAGGGCAAACAGGCCTACAACCTCGCCCGTATTCTCGTCCTGCTTTCGGACAAGCTGACCCAGGCCACGACGGGTGTCACGGTTTCGCGCTACTGCGCCTCGAGCCTCGACGCGATCCGGCACGCCTCGAATGCCGTCAAGAACGGCGAAGGCGACATTTACATCGCCGCCGGGGTCGAGTTCGTCAGCTCCTTCAACGAGCGCAGTGAAATCGCCGGCGCCCGTGCTGCCGGACAGGAAGATCAGAGCGAGTACCTGATCGGCAACGACGGCACGCCCAACGCCTACATTGACATGGGCATCACCGCCGTCAATGTCGCCAATAAGTACGGCGTCAGCCGCGACACGATGGACGACTACGCGCTTCGCTCGCAGCACCTCGCTGTTGCCTCGCAGGAGTCCGGATTCTTCGATCGCGAAATCGCCCCGGTGACCCTGCCGGACGGCACCGTGGTCAGCAAGGATGACGGTCCCCGCGCCGACGGTGGCGACATGCGTGAGAAGCTCGGCAGCCTCCCCGAGGCATTCGGTGGTGGTGGCGTCACCGCCGGCAACTCCTGCCCGTTGAACGACGGCGCAGCTGCAGTTCTCATCATGAGCGACACCAGGGCGGCCGAACTCGGACTTACCCCGCGGGCGCGGATCATCAGTTCCGCCACTGCCGGCAACGAGCCGGAGCTCATGGGCGTTGCCCCGATCTGGGCGGTCAAGAAACTGCTCGATCGTGCCGGGATGACAATCGGTGACATCGATACCGTCGAACTCAACGAGGCATTCGCCGCCCAGGTGATCCCGATCAGCGAAGAGGTCGGCATCCCGCTGGACAAGCTCAACACCCACGGTGGAGCGATCGCGCTTGGTCATCCCTTCGGCATGACCGGTGCCCGCATCATGGGTACGCTGCTCAATGTCATGGAGACCGATGACCATCAGTTCGGCATCGAGACCATGTGCGTCGCCGGCGGTCAGGGCGAGGCGATGCTGGTGGAACGCCTCAAGTAGCCATCCCGCAGCATCCCGCTTCATCGAAAAGCCCGTCCCGCAACCCGGGGCGGGCTTTTCTCTTGGCGGAGCTAGAACTCGAGGAAGTCTTCGAGAAAGCTTTTCTTGGACTTCTTCTTGCCCTTGTGGCTGCCGCGGTCGTCGTAGCGGCGTTCCTGATGGGGAGGAGGGGCCTGCTGGCTTGGGGGTGGCTGGGTCTGCGAGTAGAAGGAGCTCTCCGCTTCGACCAGGCGTTCAAGTTCGCCGCGGTCGAGGAAGAGCCCGCCGCAGCCGGTGCATTGGTCAACCACAACCTGGTTGCGTTCGTAGGAGCGCATGTCAGATCCACATTTCGGGCAGGTCAAAGCGTCAGTCATGAGTCGAACCTAGCATTCGCGGGCACCGGGCTCAGCCGAGGGCCAGATCGCAGACCAGATTGGCGAGGGCGAGGGACGAAGTCGCCGCGGGCGAGGGGGCGTTTCTGATGTGAACGGCACCCTGCGCCTCTTCGATCAGGAAGTCCTCGATGAGGTTTCCCTGACGGTCAAGGGCCTGTGCGCGGACCCCGGCCGGACCGGGTTCCACGTCGGCGGCGGAAAGGGCCGGTACCAGGCGCGACGCTTCACGGACGAGGCGGACCGGACGGGTTGAGTTGGCGACTTCAGCAAGGCTTGCCCGCCAGTGCCGCCGTAGCAGGCCCCAGGTTCCCGGCCAGCGGATTGTCTCGGCGAGATCGCCCGGGCGGACCTTGCGGAGGCGGTAAGCATCTCTGGCCCCCGCGAGCATCGCAGTGGGGCCGATCAGGAGCGAACCATCCACGGTCCGGGTCAGGTGAGCACCGAGGAATGGCAGGTCGGGATCGGGGACCGGATAGAGGTTGCCCCGGACCAGGCCTTCGCGACCCGCCTTTACCTTGAGGTATCTGCCCCGGATCGGGACGATCCTCGGTTCGGTCGCCCCACCGCAGGCCCGGGCAAGGCGATCCGACTGGAGGCCGGCACAGAAAACCGCCCGCCCGCAATCAACGTACCCGGCCGGAATCCGGATCCTCAGACCAGTGCCTGAACCGGACGGAGAACCTCCTGTTGCCGCGGTCGGCAGCGCCGCAAGCACCGGCGCGTCCAGATGGATCGTTCCCCCGGCACGTTCGAAGTCCCCGGCGAGTGCTTCGGATATCGCACGGAAATCGGTAACTGCCGTCCCCGGTGAGTGGAGGCCGGAGAATCCCCAGGCAGCCGGTTCGATTTCGGGGATTTCGTCCTCACTTACCCGTGCGAGTCCTGGCACTCCGTTGGCCCGCCCCCGGCGTTCGAGCTCGTCGAGCCGGGGAAGGTCCTCCGGGCCGGTCGCAACAATCAGTTTGCCGCTGGCCTGCCACGGAAGGTTCCGTTCGGCGCAGTACTCCCTTAGCCGGGCGGCGCCTTCGACGCAGAGTCTGGCCCGAAGCGATCCCGGCGAGTAGTAAATACCGGCGTGTACGACCCCGGAGTTGTGCGAGGACTGGTGGGCGGCCAGGCGGTCCTCGGCTTCGAGCAGGCAGATCCGGGAATCGGGTTCCCGGCTCTTGAGTTCCCGGGCGACTGCAAGCCCGAGGATTCCACCACCGACGACGGCGAAATCACATTCCCGAGGTGGTAGACCGGTCCGGTTCATGCCCTGATTATCGGGATCCGGCAACGGTTCAGGGTCGAACCCTGATGTCCGGTATCTCCCGTGGCCGGAGTATGGCGGCATGAAAAAACAACGAACGCCCTCATCCGTCAATTCTTCCCTGTCCAGACGCGTCGCCGGTCACATTCGCCGAAATGCATTGGCTTGGCTGGCTCTCTTCATGACCCTCACGGGAGGGGCCTATGCCCTGGACAAGGCTTCCGTCGGCAGCCGCCAGCTGAAGCCCAATGCGGTGAAGACCGGCAAGATCGCAAACGGTGCGGTCACCGCACGCAAGCTGGCCCGGGGCAGTGTGGACGGCTCGAAGTTGACGCGCGATGCAGTCGATGCGGACCAGATAAAGGCAGGTGCTGTCACCCAGGAAAAGATCGGCGCCGGCGCGGTCACTTCGGCCAAAGTCGCCGGTGCGGCAATCACGAGTGACAAGGTCGCAAACGGTTCGATAACCCGTGAAAAGCTCGCTCCGGGAGCAATTGACCGTGACATGGTCGGGCTGGTTTACGCCCGGGCCGAAATCGATGACGTTTCGACCGACCAGTCGGGGACCGTGGGTGAGATCTTCACCTCTGGACCTTTCACTCTCAAGGCGCGGTGCAACATGCGCTCGAACGGGGCGACCTGGTTCTCGGCCTTCGTGCAGTCGAGTGAGGATGCGACCAGCTCGGCGCTTCCGACTTCGCCCTACTACCGACTTGATTCCAATACCTCGCGCAGCCTCACCCTCAATACGGTGATCCTGAACTCGGGGGGCACCACGGTCTTCCCGGTCAATGTCTGGACCCAGTCCGGCCGTTTCCTCCAGGCTTCGATCGTCGCCACTTCCCGCACTGTCGCGGCCCGGAATGACTGCTCCTACCTGATTACCGGCTTCACCGGGTGATTTCACCGGCTGAACCCCGGAACCGAAGACGTCCGCCGCCGGGTGGCGGCGGCCGTTCTGGCTGGGCAGCGGAAGGCAGGAGTCAGGCCATGGCCGCCGGCTCGGCTTGCTGGCCGGCGATCACTGCGACCAGTTCATTCAGCTCGGCCATCAGGGCGGTCAGGTCCGTCCGGGCCTGATCCTCGACCAGACGGCCATCCTCGATCTTCTCGTCAACCTTGCCGATCGCCAGCTCTCGCTCGACGGTCGGGGTGCCGGTGATGGTGAGGGACTTGCGGATCGACTGGTTGGCCCAGATTCCGCCGAACGGCATTGGGCTCTGGGACACGATCGCCGCCGGTTTGCCGGCCAGGGAAGAGGCCTTGTGGGGCCTTGAAGCCCAGTCAATTGCATTCTTCAGGTAGCCGGGAGGGCCAGCGTTGTACTCCGGGGTGACGATCAGCAGGGCGTCGGCCGCAGTGATGCTGTCGCGCAGATTCTCAACCTCCGCCGCAACCGCCTCGGGCCCGTCGTAGGCCGGGTCGTGGTCGGCGTTATAAGCCGGGATCGAGTCCAGTCCTTCGAAGATCTCGAGTTCGACACCCTCCGGAGAGAGGTCGCCCGCAGCGCGGGCGACCTGCTCCGAAAAGGAGTTCTCGCGGAGACTTCCGACGATTGCCAGGACCTTCATCGCTACTCGCCTGCCTTGACCGCTTCGACGGTGAGGACGAGGCGGACCTTCTCGGCGACGACAGCGGCACCATTGTCGAGTGAAGCTCCCCAGGAGATGCCGTAGTCATTGCGGTTGACTTCGCCGTTTGCCTTGAGGCTGAGGACCGGGCTGCCGTCCATGCCGATGCCGGCGCCTTCGACTTCAACCTGGAGAGTGACCTGGTTGGTGACGCCGCGGAGGGTCAAGTCGCCGCTGACCTCATAGACCTCGCCGTCAACCTTTCTGATGCCAGTCGACACGAAGGTGCCCCTGGGGTGATTCTCGGCGTCGAAGAAGTCGGGGCTGAGCAGATGGCCGATCAGTTGCTCTTCCGGAACCTCGACGGTCGAGACGTCGATCGACCCCTCGATTGCCGAAATTCCCTCGTCGCTGACCGTGATGCTGCCTTCGAAGCCGCCGAAGCTGCCGCGAAAAGTGGAGATACCGAGGTGCTTTACCTCAAAACCCACATGGGTGTGGACGGGGTCGATGCCGTAGATGCCGGTTTCGACGCGTACTGCCTGTTCGGTGGTGGTCATGCTGTTTCCCTTCGTCTACCTGGATTCGAGTTAAGTTGATTCCGAAAAGGTTGCGTGAGCAACTGTTGTGCCGACACCGTAGCACAAATAGTTGCGGTGTCAACTACTTGCGCTACAATGTGCTTTATGGCAACGGCGATCGAGGTAGAAGAAACTCGCGGAGCAGCGACAGATTTGTCGCATGAAGCGGCGTTCCAGGCGATACGCAGCACCTATCTCCTGATTTCCGAGCGCTTCGAGAAGGAACTGGCAGAGGCCGGACTGCCCGATCTCGGCTTCTATGGAGTCCTGCTCGCGTTGAGCGGGTCTGAGCATCCTGCCCGTCCGAAAGACCTGCTCTGCAAGGTCAACGTGACCAAGAGCGGTCTGACCCGGCTGGTTGACCGGATCGAGAAAGCCGGCCTGGTCGAACGCAGCTATTGCCCTTCGGACCGTCGTGGAACGTTCCTCGGGATCACTGAAAAAGGCCGCAAAACGCTCGAGGAGATGCAGCCGGTCCGAGACCGGGTCTTTCGAGAGAGCTTCATGGACCTGGTCTCAGCGGAGGACGCGGAAACCGTCGCCCGGGTATTGACCGCCGTTTCCCGGGGGATCTACAAGTCACTGGAAGCCGAGACCCTCTAGCGGTTCGGGTCCTCGTCCTCCCCGGGGAGGATGGAAGTCCCATCATCGATCAGGTCGACTTCAGCCGGAATAACCGTGGTGTCCTCTTCGATCGGTCCCCGCGCCGGCTCTGAATCCGGTTCCGGGGCCCGATCCGCCCCGGACTCCCAATTCCGCTCCGGCCCCGGCCCCGGTTCCGGTCTGGATTCGGCTGGTGGCCAGGTTTCCCCGGGTCCGGCGGGATGGTCCCTTTCCAGGGGTGGTATCGCGGACTCATCGGGAACCTCCCAGGCCTGAATCAGAGGCAGCCGCCACATCAGGCTGGCAGCAACCAGCCCGAGCGCGGCCGCGAGCATGGCAATGAACCATTGCGGAGCGCCGAGCATTGACATCTCGAAGAAGTCGCGCAACTGCGGCACCGCGAGAATGCCGGCAAAAAGTGCGCCGAGGCCGGCGACCATGGCGAGCATGTAGCTCTGGATCGCGATGTGTTCCCGCCCGGGACCACGCTCCAGAAGCAGCACAAAGCAGAGCCCGAGGATGATCAGAGTCGTGGTCGCAGCTGTCCTTCCTTCTTCGACACCACCTCCGAAGACGAAGTCGACCAGGAAAAAGGAAAGGATCGAAGCAAGTGCCGTGGCGATACCGGCCGGCAGGGCGAATGCCCCAAGTGCCCGGAGCAACCGGCCACGGTAAAGCGGTCCGTCGGAAGGAGCGAGGGCAAGCACAAATGAGGGGATGCCGATTGTCAGGAACGCGGCCAGGGTCAGATGCCGGGGCAGGAAGGGGAAAGTGAAACCGGGGATCGAAACCAGCACGATCAGGGCCGCCGCATAGACGGTCTTGGTCAGGTAGAGGCGGCCGAGCCGGTGAATGTTCCGGGCGATACGACGGCCTTCTGCGATCGCTTCAGGTAGCCGGCTGAACTGGTCACTGAGCAGAACTACATCGGCCACCGATTTGGTCACCTGGCTACCTGACCCCATCGCTACCGCCATGCGGGCGCTCTTCAGGGCAGGGACGTCATTTACTCCGTCGCCGATCATCGCGGTGTAGGCGCCAGAGGTTGCCAGTGCCGAGACCAGTTGCCGCTTCTGTTCCGGCCGGATCCGGCAGAAGATCGTGTTCACCTTCGCGACCTCAGCCAGGGCATCTTCATCTTCTGGCAGGTCCGGACCTTCGATAACGCCGGCACCGGAAGGAATCCCCACAGCACTCGCGACAGCAGTGACGGTGGCCCGGGCATCACCGGAGATCAGCTTCAGGGAGACATCTTCCCTGCGCATCAATTCGAGGGTTTCCTGAACCCCGGGACGAAGGTTCTCGCGCAGGACCACGAGAGCTACCGGTTCCAGGCCCTGCGGATGTCCATCCGAACCGGAAGCGGGCAGGGCGGCGGTCGTCCGGCTGAGCGCGACCACCCTCCTGCCGGCCCGGGTCTCCTCATCCAGCCGCGCCGCAAGTGAATCCGCGAGTGCCAGCGAGCCCGAAGCGATCATCAGGTCCGGGGCGCCCAGCACGAGGCTGTAGCGGCCGCCGCCATCGTCGAAGGTCAGTGCGCTCCATTTCCACTCCGAGGAAAACGCGATCTCGCCGACCACCGGCATCGCATCACCGGGAAACTCCTCCGCGATAGCTTCCAGCGTCATGTTGCGGTCACCCGCACTGGCGGCGTAGCGACCGAGCTCGCGGGCAGCCAGGGTCGAACCGCCGGCATCCGCCGGGATCACCTCGACCACGGTCAGGTCACCGTCGGTCAGGGTGCCAGTCTTATCGACGCAGATCGTGTCAACCGAGGCCAGGGATTCGGTTGCGCTGATCTGCTGGACGAGGGTTTCGCGACGGGCCATCTTCACGGCAGCCACAGCGAAGGTCACGCTCATCAGGAGCACGAGACCTTCCGGGATCAGGGTGATCAGGCCGGCCGTGGCTGTCTGCGCGGCTTCGACGATCGCAACTTCACGGATGACCAGCGAACCGATCAGCAGGGCAGCCAGCGGAAGCAGAACCCAGGTGCAGACCAGGATCACCTGGTTGACCTCTTCCTGAAGCGGCGACGGAGGGTGCCGGAACGCCCTTGCCTCACCGGCCAGCCTGCCTGCATAGCTCTCTTCACGCACAGCCGTTACCTCGCAGAATCCCGATCCGGAGATCACGAAACTGCCGGAAAGGACTTCCTGGCCGGACGATTTGCCGATCGGATCCGATTCGCCGGTCAGCATCGATTCGTCGACGGTCAGGCCCCGGGCGGAAACCACCTGCCCGTCGGCGACCAGCTGGTCACCTGGCGAGAGCCGTATCAGGTCACCGGGAACGATCTCGTCGGCAAGCAACTCGATCGGCTGGCCGTCCCGGATCACCTCGGCCCGGGGAGCGACCAGAACCGCCAGCCGGTCGAGGGTCTCCTTCGCTTTCATTTCCTGGCGTATGCCGATCCAGGTGTTGACGATCGCGATCAGGCCGAAGATCGCATCGGCCCACAGCCCCAGGGAAAGAATCAGGATGAAGAAAACCCCGATGATCAGGTTGAAGAGGGTGAAGACGTTGCTGGCGACGATGCTCGATGTCGTACGTGACGAATGCGGCTGGGCCGGTCCCAGTTCATGAAGGCGGTCCGCCGCCTCGACGGAAGAGAGCCCTTCGCCGGGGCCGCCGCTCGGAAGTACCTGGGTCGCGGTATCGCTCACGGGCAGATTGTTACCGGTCGGGAGGCTGAACGGTTCGAAGCCGCTTGACCGGGGTCCGGCGGTAGTTCAGGATTGGCGCTCGATCAACCAGCAGGGGAGACATGGATGGCGTTCGGAGACGATGGGTCGGCGCTCGAGGAACTGAAGCGGTGCGAGGCCGGGTTGAGGGAATATGCGACCGAACGTGGGCTCGAAGTCCGCGCTGACCCCGCCTATCCCGGCGCGCCCCCACCCGAGCAGCAGCCGGGCCCTGTGAAGCATGCGATCTGGTCCCTGGTCGGGCGAATGCCGGGCGGGACGATCGGCAAGCTCCGCCATCAGGCAACCTTCGGAAAGACGATCGGGATGGATGCCGGAATGAGTCATACGGTGTTCATTGCCCGCCAGGCCGAGACGGTTGCCTACGTGCCGCTCCTGAATGTGCGGCCAGACGAATTCGCGGCCGGGCTTTTCGAGTGGGCGGGCGACAATCGGCCGCGGCAGCGCCAGGAGTTCGAGTCGATCGAGCTGAACCGGCGTTTCGTGATCGAGATCGCCAGGGGTCAGGATCAGGTCTGGCTTTATCGGCTGTTCACCCCGACCCTGATCGACTGGCTCGCCCACGAGACCCCGCCGGACTTCGGCTTCCGGCTTTCGTCGGGATCCTTCAATTGCGAGTTGCCGCAATGGCGGGGCCAGGCAACGGCCGGCAACCAGGTTGATCCGGAATATCTCGACCTGGTGGCCGCGACAGGGGGGAAGGTGGCGGGCCGGATCCGGGACGAGGTACTCGAGCAGGTTGGACTCGGCGAAGTGCCGAGGCCACGCAGCCCCGAGGGGTATACGAACTGGACCAAAGCCGAACGCGGTGGTCGCCTGGCCAGGCTGGTGACCAGGCTGGCCGGCGCAGCAAAGGACACTTCGGCACCGGATTTCGCAGCCGAGCTCGGCTTCTCGCCGATCGATCCGGCTGCTTTCCACGCCGCTCACATCCTGTTGCCGCTGCCCGGTGCGATTGACGAATCCTTCGAAGGGAAGCTGCCGGATGGACGTGAAGCCAGCCTGCTGTGGATGGAGTACGAGAGCGAGTACTACGGGATTCGCTACTACATCGGCCTGGTATCGGATGTTGGTTACGACGGTCCGGCACTCTGGTTCGATCGGGAAGAGGTGGTATCCGCGGCGGAGTCCGAAAGCCTGCCGGTCGGTGTTCTGGCCGCGGTCCGGGATGCGGGCCTCGGGGTTTCCACGGGAGCTGGATCCGCGCTTGTCTACTGCTCGTCGACCGGTTGGGAAGGCCGACCCGGCAAGGCCGATGTAAGGGCGATGTTGGAAGCCGCGCCCGGAATTTTCAAAGTCCTGGAGCGGAAGCAAAATACCCACCCAGATTGAAGTTTTCGCCAAATAGCGCTCCGGACTTCAATCCAGTTGCCTGCGGTCTCCATCTGCCGTTCACATCTGCCCACCTTATGGAACAAAACCAGAATGTGTTCTGTTGGGGTAATCTGCGCCCATGTCGCTAAAGCTCGGGTTGTACCTCGGTTACTGGGGCATCGGTCCCAAGGGTCAAGATGCCATCGACGCGGTGAAATTCGCGGAGGACATCGGCTACGAATCGGTCTGGGTCGCCGAGTCCTACGGATCTGACTGTGTGAGCGTGCTTGCCTGGCTTGCAGCGCAGACCGAGAAGATCAACCTCGGTGCCGCGATCATGCAGGTGCCGGCCCGGCCGCCTGCCGCCGCCGCGATGGCCGGGGCAACGATCGACACGCTTTCCAACGGCCGGTTCATGTTCGGTTTTGGTCCCTCGGGCCCTCAGGTCTCCGAAGGCTGGTACGGGGTTCCCTACGGAAAGCCGTGGGGCCGCACCAGGGAGTACGTCGAGGTGGTTCGGGAGATCATCGCCCGCGAAGGCAAGCTCGACCATCAGGGCGAGCACTACCAACTGCCCCTGCCCGACGGTCAGGGCAAGCCCTTGAAGCTCAACTTCAAGCCGATCCGAAACCACATTCCGATCTTCCTCGGCGCGATCGGCCGCCGTTCGGTCGAAATCGCGGCAGAAGTTGCTGACGGCTGGATTCCGATCTTCTTCAGCGTCGACAAGTTCGAAGAGGCCTGGGGTGAACACATCGAAAAGGGCCTCGCCGCTGGCGGGCGGACCCGCGCAGACCTCGAGATCTCACCCTCCGTCCAGGTCGCGATCGACGGCGACCTTGAAGCCGCCCGCAACACGGTCCGCATGGGTCTGGTGCTCTACCTCGGCGGGATGGGTTCGAAGAAGACGAATTTCTACGTTGACCTGTCACACCGGTTCGGCTTTGGCGACGTGGCCGACGAGGTCCAGGAACGATTCCAGTCGGGCGACAAGGAAGGTGCCTTCAAGGCTCTCCCCGACGAACTGGTCAATGCGGTTTCTCTGATCGGGACCGAAGAAGAAGTTTCCGGGCGACTGGACCGTTTCCGTGAGAACGGGATCGATCGTCTGATTGCGACCCCGGTCCATCCGGAGGTAGATCAGATGAGGCATACGGTCGAGCGTCTGGCGGCTCTGACGCAGGATTAGGGCAGAAGATCAGGGACCTGCGTCAAGCCGGAGACCCCTCGTTCGTTCAATTCCCATAATCTGAGTCGGCCTTGTCCATGAAGATCGGTGTACCCAGAGAAACTGCTGAAGGGGAGAACCGGGT